>Ga0210394_10001845_pt1 | contig 31652 bp, 27 predicted proteins | sample IncBWC12MmetaG_FD_160121 | JGI IMG/M metagenome (GOLD analysis project Ga0210394, IMG submission 160121) | Forest soil microbial communities from Barre Woods Harvard Forest LTER site, Petersham, Massachusetts, United States - Inc-BW-C-12-M | ecosystem: Environmental > Terrestrial > Soil >... | reverse complement strand
GGCTGAGGCTCCAGGGCCCGCAATGCCGTTGGCCGAGGCTCCGGTGCCTGCGATGCCGTTGGCTGAGGCTCCAGTGCCCGCAATGCCGTTGGCCGAGGCTCCGGTGCCTGCGATGCCGTTGGCCGAGGCTCCGGTGCCTGCGATGCCGTTGGCCGAGGCTCCAGTGCCCGCAATGCCGTTGGCCGAGGCTCCGGTGCCTGCGATGCCGTTGGCCGAGGCGCCAGTGCCCGCGATGCCATTCACTTTGGCTCCGGTGCCTGCGATGCCGTTAGCTGAGGCTCCAGTGCCCGCAATGCCGTTGGCCGAGGCGCCAGTGCCTGCGATGCCGTTGGCTGAGGCTCCAGTGCCCGCGATGCCATTCACTTTGGCTCCGGTGCCTGCGATGCCGTTGGCCGAGGCGCCAGTGCCTGCGATCCCGTTGGCCGAGGCGCCAGTGCCTGCGATCCCGTTGGCCGAGGCGCCAGTGCCAGCGATCCCGTTGGCCGAGGCGCCAGTGCCAGCGATCCCGTTGGCCGAGGCGCCAGTGCCTGCGATGCCGTTGGCTGAGGCGCCGGTGCCCGCGATGCCGTTGGCTGAGGCTCCGGTGCCCGCGATGCCGTTGGCCGAGGCGCCAGTGCCCGCGATGCCGTTGGCCGAGGCTCCGGTGCCTGCGATGCCGTTGGCCGAGGCGCCGGTGCCCGCGATCCCGTTGGCTGAGGCTCCAGTGCCCGCGATGCCGTTGGCCGAGGCTCCGGTGCCCGCGATGCCGTTGGCTGAGGCGCCAGTGCCTGCGATCCCGCTCACCAGTACAAGGCCGCGGCTTACGGGCTGTGTGCCCGAAATCGCCACCCTGCTTCCAACAGCGGGCGACCACATCCCATGCGACATCCCTGAAGTCAGATCGACCGTGACACCATTAACCACGACCCGGCCAAGAGCAGGTTCAGCCCGTTGCACCGTGCCGAAGACAAAGATCGATGTTGCGCCCGGCACGTACATGCCGCGGAGTTGAATTGCGGAGGCCTCAATAGTTCCGTCTGCGCGCGCCGTTCCGAACACAGCCACCGCATTGCCGACGGCAAGGGCATCGACCATAGCCGTGTGAACGCGCTGTCCGAGGATTGTCGCGGTTCTATCTGCGGCGTTGATGGATTCCACGGGACCGATTACTAGCAACTCAGCGCTACTTCCACTGCCACGAACTCCCGCTGAGCCCGTTGAGGCTGCGGCAGTTCCGAGCAATATTGCAACGGCCACGCGTACGGTCGTCTTCATCGATGTTCCTCCCAATAGCAGTCGCTGAGTCGCTTACTTCTTGTGGCCTAGCCCCGCGAGAACGTCGATTTCTTCCACGGGTGACACAGCACGACTGGTTTTCCCTTCGTATGTCTTTGTTTGCGCTTCCGTCGGTCGGTCGGCCGACCGGTCCTCAAAGAAATAGACTCCCACCCCATATTTCTTTCCTGTCTCGCTTCGCTCTGACGCGGCCAAGCGTGTAAGAAAGGTATCCAACTCGGTCAGCAATTCCTGGCCCCGCTCACCGGCAATCGCCAAAAACTTGTCGCGTCCGGCCTCGGAAATTGGCTCGTCGGAAACGACAGCTCGCTCCAAATACGCAGGCTCTTGCGCCGGACGCAGCAAGTTGTGTACGAAGCTAGCCGCAACATTCGCCAAAACCCGACCCATCCACTCGATCCGCTTTACATCAGCCTCTTGCGGAAGATAGGTACGCGACAAGCAGCGAACGGTCATCGAGTCAATTACTTCAACGGACTCTGACGCAACGAGCTCATCGAGTAGCGCCTCTCCATCGGCGCCCGGGCAGGCGGCGTCGACGAGTTCGCGGAAGCTGCGGCGCGGCGAGCCCGGAGTTGCAACCACATCCAGTTCCATCGCGAGTCCGTAGGCTCCGGAAAAGCCCGTGTGCGTATGCCAGACCGTGAGCAGGTTGGTGACCTGATCCAGGCTCACGGAGGCGCGCAGGCTGTGCGGCGCGCCGGCGCGCAGCGCCTCGCGCAGAGCAGTCACGTCAGACTTGGCGAGGCCGGCCACCACCGCGAGTCGCGCATCGGTCGTGGATCTCTTCTGATCCGACAGGCGCGCCTCCAGGGCCTGGATGTAGGTGCGGCGCACAACGCCGGCGATTTCCCCCGCGGAAATTCCATATTCAAAAGCAACACGCATGAGCGGACGCACCAGCTCGGCGAAGACGCTCAGGACGGCTTCCTTCTCTCGGACGGACTTGTTCATCTCGATATAGTAATTGTTGTGACATAACCCTAGGCTCCTCAGCGAGTTATGTCAATTAACAGAATGTGGCAAGGCGTTCGGTTGAACGCCCTTTCAACGCCTGAAGACTAATGAAAACAACGAGTTAGGCTTGTGAGATCCGGCCTACGCTCGACGTCAGAGGGGTCGGACAAGACCAGCCGGCCGGCCCGGAACGGGCCGTCCGGGAACGCCAGGAACGCTGGGAACGCCGGGAACGCCGCTCAGGTGCGCCCGGCTCGAACAGTCTCGGGTGCGAGATTGGCCGCCAGGAACGCCGGGAACGGCGCTCAGGTGCGTTCGCCGGGCTCGAACAGTCGCCGATGCTCGAGGATGGCGTAGCGGTCGGTCATCCCGGCGATGTAATCAGCGACTGCGCGAGCACGGCCGGCGGCTCCGTGCGCGGTTTCCGCATGCAGCGCCGTGTCGCGGTACTCCGGCGGCATGAGACTCACGTCCTTGAAAAATGCCTCGAAAAGTTGTCGCACCACCCGCCGCGCCTTCGAGGTCATGCGCAGCACCTTGTAGTGCCGGTAGACGTGCTCGCGCAGGAACGCCTTGAGCTCCAGGTGCTCCTCGCGGCAGGAGTCGCTCAACATCGCCAGCGGCAGCGGCTGCGCGCGCACTTCATCGATCGAGCGCGGCTGCGCCTGCGTCAGTTGGGTCTGCGTGGTGCGGATGAAGTCGACCACGATGTAGTTGATCATGCGCCGGATGGTCTCGTGCACCAGGCGGCGCTCGCCAAGATCCGGATAGAGCGCGACGACCGCGTCGTACTGCCGCCGGAACATGCGCACCTCGCGCAACGCGGACAGGTCCAGCAGTTGCGCGCGGATGCCATCGTCCACGTCGTGATTGTTGTAGGCGATTTCGTCGGCGAGATTGGCGATCTGCGCTTCCAGCCCAGGCTGGCGGCGCTGGATAAAGCGCTCGCCGAGTTCCCCGAGCTCGCGCGCGTGCCGCAACGAGCAGTGCTTGAGAATGCCTTCGCGGCACTCGAAGGTTAGGTTGAGCCCGCGGAACTGCGCGTACCGCTCCTCGAGCTCGTCCACGACCCGCAATGACTGCAGGTTGTGTTCGAACCCTCCGTACTCGTGCAGGCACTCGTTGAGCGCGTCCTGGCCGGCATGCCCGAAGGGGGTGTGGCCGAGGTCGTGGGCCAGGGAGATCGCTTCCGTCAGCGCCTCGTTCAGGCGCAGCGCCAGCGCGACCGAGCGGGCGATCTGCGCCACCTCGATCGAATGTGTCACGCGCGTGCGGTACAGGTCCCCCTCGTGATTGACGAACACCTGGGTCTTGTAGACCAGCCGGCGAAACGCGTTCGAATGGATGATGCGGTCGCGGTCGCGCTGAAACTCGCCGCGAAACTGCGGCGGGCTTTCAGGGTAGCGCCGGCCGCGGGACCGCCCGTCATGCGCCGCGTAGGGCGCCAGCGATTCACCTGTGGCGGGGACGTCGTTCACGGCGCTCACCCGCAGTGCGCGGCGAGCGTGCGCGCGAGCGCGGGCGCCGGGTAGTCCGCCGCCAGGAAGGCGTCGCCGATGCCGCGCAGCAGCACCAGGCGCAGCCGACCGCCCAACACCTTCTTGTCTATGCGCATGTGCTCGAGCACGGCGGCCGGCGTTACCGAGGCGATCCGCGTGGGGAGGCCGGCCCGCTGCACCAGCCGCCGTACCCGCTCGGCCTCATCGCCCGTCATGAGCCCGCATTCGCGCGACATGGCAGCCGCCATCGACAGGCCCGCGCCGACGGCCTCGCCATGCAGCCACTCCTTATAAGCGGTGGCGGATTCGACCGCGTGACCGAAGGTATGCCCCAGATTCAACAACGCGCGCTCGCCCGCCTCGCGCTCGTCGCGGCCGACGATCGCCGCCTTGATCTCGCAGGAGCGGCGGATGACGTGCGCGAGCGCCGCGGGCGCGCCGGCGAGCAGCTCATCGAGGTGCGCCTCGAGCCAGCCGAACAGGGCCGCATCGCAGATGAGTCCGTACTTGATCACCTCGGCCAGTCCCGCGCGCAGCTCGCGCGCCGGCAGGGTCGCGAGCGTGCGCGTGTCCGTGACCACGAGCGCAGGCTGGTGAAAGGCCCCGATCAGGTTCTTGCCGCCGGGGTGATTGACACCGGTCTTGCCGCCGACCGCCGAGTCCACTTGCGCCAGCAGTGTCGTGGGCACCTGCGCGAACGCCACGCCGCGCTGGTAGCAGGCCGCGGCAAACCCGGTGAGATCACCGACCACGCCGCCCCCCAGGGCGATGAGAGCGCAGTCGCGCCCGAAGCGGTTGGCGACGAGCACGTCGAGTACGCGCGCAGCGGTGGCGAGTGTCTTGTGCGCCTCGCCGTCCGGGAGGATGACTTCGATGATACGGCGCCGGCCCAGGCTCGCGGTGAGCGCCGGGAGGTATAGCGGCGCGACGGTGGTGTTGCTGACGACCAGCACGTCGTGCGCCGGCAGCTGCTGCCGGAAGACATCCGGCCGGCCGATCAATCCTGCATCGATCAGGATCGGGTAGCTGCGGGTTCCGAGTTCGACGTTCAGGGTATCCACGTGCGCACGCGGCGCCGAAAAGCCACCACGCAGTATACGTGAGGGCTTCAGCCGCAGGCGGCGCGCCTAGGGGGTGGCGCGCGCCGCGGCGAGTTCGCGCAGGATCTGCTCGGCGACACTGTGCACGCGCCGGCCGTCGGTCGACACGGTGAGATCGGCAATCTCACCGTACAGCGGCGCGCGTACATCCATGAGTTGTCCCAGGCGCGCAGTGGTGTCGCCGTCGTCGGGGAGCAGCGGGCGGTTTCTGCCATGGCGCACACGGTGCGCCTGCTGCGCCACCGAGGTCTGCAGGTACACCACGCAGCCGCGCTCGGCGAGGTGGCGGCGATTCTCCGGCAGCAGCACCGCGCCGCCTCCGGTGGCCAGCACGATGCGCGGAAGCAGCGTGAGCGCCTCGATCGCTTCGCGCTCGCGCTGCCGGAAGCCCGCTTCGCCTTCCTTCTCGAAGATGAACGGGATGTCGACCCCGGTGCGTCGCTCGATCTCCGCGTCGCTGTCGTAGAAGGGCAGTCTCAGGGCGCGCGACAGGTGGCGGCCCACGGCTGTCTTGCCCGAGCCCATCGGGCCGATGAGGAATACGCTGGTCTTGCCGAGCATGCGACCCGACAGGATACCCAAAAACGCCGCGGCCGCCCGTAGGCGGCCGCAAGCCTCAGCGCAGGACCGTCGGCGCGTCAGTTGTAGACGTTCACGCCCTCGCGCACGATCTTCGGGGTAATGAAGATCATGAGCTCGTCCTTGTTGTCCTTGTGGATGCTGTTCTTGAACAGGTGGCCGAGGACCGGAATGTCGCCGAGGTACGGCACCTTGGTGTCGTCCTCGCGCTGCGTGGTCGACAGGATGCCGCCGAGCACCACGGTCTGGCCGTCGTTCACCAGCACCTGGGTGGAGATCTCGCGCGTGTCGATCGAGGGCACGTTCACCCCGCCCGACGTCACCACCACGGTGCCGACGGCGTCGTCCTTGACGTCGAGGTCGAGGATGATGCGGTTGTCGGGCGTGATCTGCGGCTTGACCTTGAGGGACAGCACCGCCTTCTTGAACTGAATGGTGGTCGCGCCGCTCGAGGCGGATTGCTGGTAGGGGATTTCCACGCCCTGCTCAATGGTCGCCTCCTTCTGGTTCGCGGTGATGACGCGTGGCGAGGAGATGATGTTCGCCTGGGTCTCCGCCTGGGCGGCCGACAGCTCGAGGTCGACGAGGAAATTGCTGCCGAGGATGCCGAGGGCAATCGTCCCCGCGGGGCTCGTGACCGGCAGGTTGACGTTATAGCGGTTGGCGGCCGTGCCCCCCGTCGGCAACGTGACTGGGAAGGGCGACCCGCCGCCCTGGCGGTTAACGAGCCCCGAGCCGACAATCTGATCCGCGCCGACAGCATTCCCGGTCGTCGTCACGAGCCCGTTGTTGCCGTACTTCTGGACGTTGGTCAGGCCAAAGCGCGCGCCGAGATCGCGCTCGAAGTCGTTGTTGACGATGACGATGCGCGCCTCGATGAGCACCTGGCGAACCGGGATGTCGAGCGTCGCCACCAGGCGGCGCACGTCCGCGAGCCGGTCGGCGGTGTCCTGCAGCAGCAGGGTGTTGGTGCGATCGTCGACCGCCACGCTGCCGCGCGGGGACAGCAGCGAATTGGTCTGGGTCTTGATGAGCCCCGCCATGTCCTGGGCCTTGGCGTAGTTCACCTGCAGGTACTCGGAGCGCAGCGGCGCGAGCTCCTGCACGTCCTTCCTGGCGGCCAGCTCGGCCTTCTCGCGGGCGGCGAGCTCGGCCTGCGGAGCCACGATGATGACGTTGTCCTGCCGGCGCTTGTCGAGACCCTTGGTGCGCAGCACGATATCGAGCGCCTGGTCCCACGGCACGTTCTGCAACCGCAGGGTGACATTACCGGTCACCGAGTCGCTGACCACGATGTTCTGTCCGCTGGCATCCGCCAGCAGCTGCAGCACCGCGCGCGTCTCGATGTCCTGGAAGTTCAGCGTGAGGCGCTCGCCGCTGTACACCGGCCGCTCCTCCGGGGCGTTGGCGACCTTGCGGCGCGGCGCCACCTCGACCACGTACTGGTCATCGGACTGGTAGGCGAGCTGCTCGTAGTCGCCGCTCGCGGTAATCGCGATGCGCGAGCCGTTGCCCACCCGGGTCACGTCAAAGCCGCTGATCGGCGTGCCGTAGTCGCTCGCGTCGTAGCGGCGCGTGAGGTTGGCCGGCACGCTCGCATCGCTGAAATCGACGACCACCTGGTTGCCGACCTGGTGCAGGTTCACGTGGATGTGCGGATCGGAGAGTTTGACGATCACGCGCCCGGCGCCGTCGGTGCCGCGCCGGAAGTCGATGGAGCGCAGCTCGCGCACGCCGCTGCCGCCGCTTGGGGCCACGGCGGGGGCGGCGCCCGCGCTGACGCGCGCAGCGCTGCCGCCGAGCATGACGATGATGTTGCTGCCGTCGACCCGCGTGTCATACGGCACCAGCTTGTCGAGGTTCAGCACCAGGCGCGTGCGGTCCTTGGTCTCGGCGGCGAGTATGGTGTCGAGGCCGGAGGCGTGCACGTCGATGCGGCGCGACGGCAGCGCCAGCGTGGTGTTCGGCAGATCAAAGGAAATGCGCGCCGGGTTGTCGATGGTGAATGACAGCGGCTGCGGCGCAGGGCCCGACAGGCGCAAGGTGAGCTGCAGCTGCTGTCCCGGCAGGGGCTGCACTTCGATGGATTGCAGCGCGGGTTGATCCGCGGCCCATGCCGTCGTGCCCGCGAGCATGCCGAGTACCCCTGCGAGCACGAGCCAGGGGGCTGTGCCGAGGAGGCGATTTTTCAGGCTAGACGCTTGCATTCGTGGAACTCCCTGCTGGACCTTTACTCGTTCAGGGCGAGCGCCGCGGGGCGCTCCATGTACCCGCCGAGGCTGTCCGGAACGATTTCAACTAAAGTGATTTTGGCCGGCGTGATGTCGGTGATCTTGCCTTCCGCCTGCCCCAGGTGGTTGCCGGCGGTCACGCGATGCACCAGCCCGTCCTTGGTCTGCACCAGGCCGAACATCTGCCCACTGAGGCGCAGCGTGCCGACCATCTTCAACGTGTCGAGCGAGAACTGCTCGAGGAACTCGCGATTGCGCTTGGCATCCGGACGTATGCCGCCGTACCCCGCACCGGAGCCCGGGCTGCTCGGCAGGAACGGCGAGCGCAGCTCGGCCGCCGAGTACAGGAAGGTCTCGTAGGGCTTGATCTCCGGCAGCGGCTCGACGCGCCCGCCCGGCTCCTTCTTCGTGTCTTCGACGAAGCGCGCCAGCTCGTTGTCCGCGCTCGAGCACGCCGTGAGCGCGGCGTAGCCGGCGCACGCCAGAGCCATGCCCAGCAGGCGCAGACGGGGTTGCTGTGAAAGCTTACGCATGAGTGAGTACCGCGGTCACGCCGTTCATGTGGGTCAACCCGCCGGCTTCGGGCGGTGGGCGACGTCCTTGTTCTTTTCCGCCTCGCCCGCGGCGATCTCGTCCTCGTCCAGGTAGCGGTAGGTCTTCGCCGTGAGGTCCAGCGACAGCTGATCGTAGGCGTCCTTGTTGTCCGGCTTGATGTCGATGTCGTGCAGCGTGACGATGCGCGGCAGTGCCGCGATGCCGCTCACGAACTCGCCGAACTGGTGGTAGCTGCCGCTCAGGCGGATCTTGATGGGCAGCTCGGCGTAGAAATCCTTCTTCTGCTCGGCCTGGGGCTGGAACAGCTTCTCCTCGAGTCCGGCGGCCAGTCCGGTCTGCGAGATGTCGATCAGCAGGCTCGGCACCTCGGTCTTGCCGGGGAGCTGGCGCAGCAGCGCGCCGAAGGAGCGCTCGATGTCTTTCAGCTGCTGCTTGTAGACCTCGAGGTTGACGGCTTTGGCGTGCTTGGCGCGGAATTCCTGGCGCAGCTGCTGCTCTTCGGCCTGGTGCCGCTGCAGCTCCGGGCGCTGCTCGTTCCAGACCAGGAAGTAGATACCCAGCAGCGTCAGTGCGAGAAACGCCACGCCGACCGCGCCGGCGCGCACCGGCAGGGGCCAGCGGCCCGGATCGCGCGGATCGAGTGAGCGCAGCTCGTCGAGCAGACTCATGGCCGTGTCCCCCCGCCGGCGAGGCTCGCTTTCCTCATCTTGCTCTTGGCGGCGCCATCTCCCGGGGCCGCGGTGGTCACCTGGTCGGCGGTCAGCGTGAAGCTCGAGCCGGGCCCGGAGGCCTTGGTGGTCTGCACGACCTCGAGCTCGGGGTTACGCAGCCACTGGGAACCATCGATGTTGCGCATGAAAGAGGACACGCGGGTGCTCGACTGCGCGACGCCGTCGAACTTCAGCCGTTTGTCGGTCTGTTTCACGCCGGTGAGATACACCCCCTCGGGGAGGGTGCGCACGATCTCGTCGAACACGTGCACGATCTCCGGCCGGGAGCGCTGCAGCTTCTCGATGATCTCCATGCGCGCGATGAACTTCTGCTTGGCGACCTCGAGGTTGTTGATCTCCTCGATCTGTTTGTCGAGCGTCTTGATCTCGACGCGCAGCTGCTGGTTGCGGTGCTCCTGCGACTCGATCATCGAGCCGTACAGCAGGTAGGCGGCGAATGATGCGACGCCGGCAGCGAGCGCCGCCACACCGAGCGCCACCAGGAACGCGAGCTTGCGCTCCTTGCGCTGGCCTTCACGCCAGGGAAGCAGGTTTATACGCGGCATGTCAGTCAAAACTCCGCAATGCGAGCCCACAGGCTGTCAGCAGCGCCGTGGCATCGCGCTGCACCGCCTGCGCCTTGGCGCGCGAGGACAGTTTCATCTGACCGAGCGGGTCGCCCTTCTCGGCAGAAATACCCACGCGGCTGGAGATCACCTCCGCCACTCCCGGGATGTTGGCGCAGCCGCCGCACACCAGGATCTTTTCCGGCTGCTCGCGCCCGGAGCCGGACGCGAGGTAGAACTGCAGTGAGCGGCTCACCTGTTGGGTCATGTCGTCGATGAACGGGTCGAGCACTTCCGACTGGTAGTTACCCGGCAGGCCGCCTTCTTTCTTGGCGCGTCCCGCCTCCTCCATCGCCAGCCCGTAAGTGCGCATGATCTCCTCGGTGAGCTGCTGCCCGCCGAAGGCGAAGTCGCGCGTGTACACCACCTTCAGATTGCGCAGCACACTGAAAGTGGTGCTGCTCGCGCCGAAGTCCACCACCGCGATGGTGCGATCGATGCCGCCATCGGGCATCTGGTGCGTCATGAGCTTGCAGGCGTTCTCGAGCGCGAAGGCCTCCACGTCCACAATCTTGGCGGTGAGGCCAGCGGCCCTGACCGCCGCCTGGCGCTGCTCGACGTTCTCGCTGCGCGTGGCGACCAGCAGCACGTCGTTGGAGTCGGGGTCCCTCTCGTTGGGTCCCAACACCTCGAAGTCGTAGCTCACTTCATCCATCGGAAAGGGGATGTACTGGTCGGCCTGCATCTCGACCTGCGCCTCGAGGTCGCCGCTGCGCAGTGCGCGCGGCATCTGGATCACCTTGGTGATCGCGGCATCGCCGGAAATTGCCACCGCCACCTCGCCGCTCTTGGCGCCGGCGCGCTTCACCGCGCGGCGGATCGCCTCCCCGACTGCCTCGGCATCCACGATCGCCTTCTCGTTGATGGCGTTCTGCGGGGTGGGCTCGGCGGCATAGGCCTCGACACGGTATTGGCCACCCCCCACGGCGAGCTCGATGAGCTTCACCGAGGAGGTCGTTATGTCAAGTCCCAGGAGTGGGCGGTATTTGCGCTGTAGAAGGAACATTTTTCTTTCCTTTTCAGGTCATTGCGCCTGAAAATGACCGCCCCGAATCAAAGCCAGGAACACTATATATCAGCGCACTGTTAAATTGAACGTGAGCAGCCTCACGGATCCGCACGCTCGCAGCGCACAAGCCGCGCGGACTGCCGAGGCCGTCACGCGCGAGCGCGTCGGCGGCACCGGGGATCAACGAATGGTGCGTCGTTTTGTCCAAGCATTCTGGAGACGGAAAAGCTTCGCGCACGGGGTGGCAGGCGCCTGCTCAGGATCGGTCGCTCGAACCGCACTCGCGTAGCCCGTGGCCGGTCGCGGCGGAGTACGTTAACGTTCGAACGGCAACCCCGCTGTCGTAGGCACATGCGTCCCGTAGACCGGAGGCTTTGCGTCCCCACCTTTCGGTGAGTTTGCCCTTAGTTCGCCGGCTACTATGCATAGCCCCCGCGGGCAGCGCAAGGAGACAAGGAGACAGAGTTGGTTTCTGTGAAATGGAATTACATTCGCGTTGCGACCCTCATCGCCGGCAGTGTGACGCTGATCACACTTCTGGGCGCCTACGCGCTGGCCTGCAGTTACATCTACCTGCTGCCGTCGCTGCCGTCGACGGATTCGATGCGCAACGTCGAGTTGCAGGTGCCCCTGCGCGTGTACACGCGCAGCGGTGCCCTGATCGCGCAGATCGGCGAGCAGCGCCGTATCCCGGTCGGCTACGACCAGATCCCCGATCTGCTCAAGCACGCGTTTCTCGCCGCCGAGGACGAGCGCTTCTTCGAGCACCACGGCATCGATTACTTCGGCGTGATGCGCGCGGTGCTCATCGATTTTCTTTCCGGCGACAAGACCCAGGGCGCCAGCACCATCACCATGCAGGCCGCCCGCAACATGTTCCTCAACCTCGACAAGACCTATCGGCGCAAGCTGCAAGAAACCTTCGTCACCTACCGCATGGAGCACGAGTTCACCAAGCAGGAGATCTTCGGGCTGTATCTGAACGTGATCTTCTTCGGGCAGCGCGCCTACGGCGTGGCGGCGGCCGCCGAGGCCTTCTTCGGCAAATCCCTCGACAAGCTTGATGTAGCCGAGGCCGCCACCATCGCCGGAGTTCCCAAGGCGCCCTCGCGTTACAACCCGATCGTCGATCCGCAGCTCGCCACCTCGCGCCGCGCCTACGTGCTGCGGCGCATGCGCGAGCTGGGATACATCGATGCCGCCACCGCCGAGGCCGCCAACAAGGAGCCGATGCAGGCGCGCGCGCACGCGCCGCTCTATGACGTCGAGGCTCCCTACGTGGCGGAGATGGCGCGCCTCGAGCTGCGCCAGCGCTTCGGCGCGAACGCCGAGACCGCCGGCTACCGCGTCTACACCACCATCGACGGGCGGCTGCAGGCGAGCGCCAATCGCGCCGTGCGCGTCGGACTCATCGAGTACGACCGTCGCCACGGCTGGCGCGGGCCGGCCGGGCACGTGGACCTGCCGGCGCACGGCGAGCCGGACTACGACGACCTGGTGGACGAGTACGCCGCGATCGGCAACCTGTCGCCGGCGATCGTGGTGTCGGTCGCCGACAAGAGTGCACGCGCGTATGTGAAGTCCCTGGGACCGGTGCAGATCGAGTGGGACGGGCTGTCATGGGCGCGCAGGCAGCAGCGCAACGAAACGCTCGGGCCGACGCCCAAGGACGCCGGCCAGGTGCTCGAGCGCGGCGACGTCATTTACGTCGTCGCCGATGAAGCCGGGCATGCGCAGCTCGGGCAGATCCCGGAAGCGCAGAGCGCGCTGGTGGCGCTCGATCCCAACGACGGCAGCATCGTCGCGCTGGTGGGCGGCTTCGACTACTTCACCAACAAGTACAACCGCGTCACCCAGGCGCGGCGCCTGCCCGGTTCCGGATTCAAGCCGTTCCTGTACTCGGCGGCGCTCGACAACGGCTTCACGCCGGCGACCGTGCTGCAGGATGCGCCGATCGTCCTCGACGGCAACGGCAGCGAAGAAGCCTGGCGGCCCGAGAACTCCACCCGCGAGTTCGGCGGGCCGACGCGCCTGCGCGAAGCGCTGGTGCGCTCGCGCAACCTGGTGTCGATCCGCATCCTCAAGGAACTGGGGATCGGCACCGCGATCGACTACATGACACGCTTCGGCTTCGATGCGCGCAGCATGCCGCACGATCTCACGCTCGCGCTCGGCACCCTGGATGCGACGCCGCTCGATGTCGCGGCCGGCTATGCAGTGTTCGCGAACGGCGGCTATCGCGTGGGGCCGTACTTCATCGACCGCATCGAGGAGGCCTCCGGCCAGGTGGTGTGGCGCGCCGCGCCGCGCATGGTGTGCGCGGAGTGCGATGAGGGCGAGGCGCAGTCCCCGGGCGCGCAGGCGCTGCGGGTCTCCGATCCGGCTCGCGGCGAGCCCGCGCCGCTACCGGCGGCCGAGGCGGCGCCGCGCGTCATCAGTGCCCAGAACGCTTACCTGATGGCCGACATGATGTCGGATGTCATCAAGCGCGGCACCGGGCGGCGCGCCCTGGTGCTCGGGCGCAGCGACATCGCCGGCAAGACCGGCACCACCAACGAGGCCCGGGACACCTGGTTCAACGGCTTCACCCGCAATCTGGTGGCCACCGTGTGGGTGGGCTTCGACCAGGAGCGTCCGCTCGGGGAGAGCGAGGAGGGCGCGCGCACCGCGCTGCCGATCTGGATCCAGTTCATGCGCGAAGCGCTGCGGGGCGTCCCGGAGCAGCACCGCACGATGCCCGACGGCCTGGTCACCTTGCGGATCTCACCCGAGACCGGCACGCTGGTCAGTGCCGAGAATCCTGACGGCGTGCCGGAGATTTTCATGGCCGACCACCTGCCCGACTCAGGAGCGATGGCGCAAACCCCGGAACAGGCGAGCAGCGAACCGATCTTCTGAAGCCACGATGAGAGTCAAGCGACACGTGACGCGCGGCGAGCACCTGCGGCGCGCGCTGGCGCAGGAAGCCGCGCGCCTCATGGCCGAGCACGGCATCCGCGATTTCCTGGTGGCCAAGCGCAAGGCCGCCGAACGCTTCGGGGTGGTGGACGGCGCCGCCATGCTGCCGAAGAACCGTGAGATCGAGAGCGCGTTGGCCGAGTATCAGCGCCTGTTCGGCGGCGCCTCGCACCTCGAGGCGCTGCAGGCCCAGCGCCATGCGGCACTCTCGGCCATGCGCTACCTGCGCGAGTTCTCACCCAGGCTGGTGGGCGCGGTGCTGTCCGGCACCGCCACCCTGCACACCGAGGTGCAGCTGCACCTGTTCGCCGACCGGGTCGAATCGGTCGCGCTGAAGCTGCTCGATGCAGGCATCCCGCACGAGGTGACCGAGAAGCGCGTCAAGCTCAACGCCGAGCGGGTGCGGCCCTTTCCGGGCGTGCGCTTTGAGATGGACGATCAGCCGATCGAGGCGACCGTGTTCCCGACCGACGGTATCCGCCAGGCGCCGGTCAGCCCGGTCGACGGGCGGCCCATGCGGCGCGCGAATGCTTTCGAGGTCGAGGCCTTGCTGCAGCCGCCCTGAGGCCGGCGTGCACGGGTGGCCGGCGCGAGGCGCGCGGTACCGCTCTTCAGGCGCGCCGGGCGATCTCGAGATAGTCGCGACGCGTCGCACCGGTGTACAGCTGGCGCGGGCGGCCGATGCGCATGCCGGGATCGGAGATCATCTCCTGCCAGTGTGCCACCCAGCCCACGGTGCGCGCGATCGCAAACATCACCGTGAACATCGAGCGCGGAATGCCGATGGCGCTGTAGATGACACCGGAGTAGAAATCGACGTTCGGGTACAGCTTGCGCGACACGAAGTAGTCATCCTTGAGCGCGATTTCCTCCAGGCGCAGCGCCAGCTCGAACAGCGGATTGTCGGCACGCCCGAGCCGCGCCAGCACCTTGTGGCACATCGCGCGGATGATCTTGGCACGCGGATCGAAGTTCTTATACACGCGATGACCGAAGCCCATGAGGCGGAAGTGGCTCGACTTGTCTTTCGCCATCGTCAGGAACTTGGGGATGTGGTCGACGCTGCCGATCTGCTCGAGCATCGCCAGCACCGCCTCGTTGGCGCCCCCGTGCGCCGGCCCCCACAGCGCGGAGACGCCCGCCGAGATCGCCGCGTACGGATTAGCGCCGGTGCTGCCGGCGAGGCGCACGGTCGAGGTGCTGGCGTTCTGCTCGTGATCGGCGTGCAGGATAAACAGCAGGTCGAGTGCTTCGGAGGCGATCGGATCGAGTTTGTAGGGCTCGCACGGCACGGCAAACAGCATGTGCAGCACGTTGGCGGCGTAGTCGAGGTCGTTGCGCGGGTAGATGAACGGTTGCCCGAGGGAGTGCTTGTGCGCAGCGGCGGCGATGGTGGGGAGCTTGGCGATGATGCGGTGCGAGAAGATCTCGCGGTGGCGCGGGTTATGGATGTCCATCGTGTCGTGATAGAACGCCGACATCGACGCCACCACCGCCGACACCATCGCCATGGGATGCGCGTCGTGGTGAAAGCCGTTGAAGAAGCGCAGCAACGTCTCGTTCAGCATGGTGTGATAACGGATGTTGCCGGTGAACTCCTCGAGCTGCTTGGGCGTGGGCAGTTCCCCGAGCAGCAGCAGGTACGCGACCTCCATGAAGGAGCTCTTTTCCGCGAGCTGCTCGATCGGGTAGCCGCGATACAGCAGCACGCCCGCGTCGCCGTCGATGTAGGTGATGCGGCTCTCGGTCGCGGCGGTCGCGCCGAAGCCCGGATCGTAGGTAAACACATCGAGGTCTTTGTGCAGACCTGCGATGTCGAGTGCCGCCGGCCCGATGGTGCCGGTGTGCACCGGCAGCTGGCTGCTGCGCCCGGTGGCGCCATCCCTGAGCTCGAATGCTGTCTCCGTCTTGCCGCTCATTTGCACAGCCGCGTTTTCCGTGGGCGTTGCCGACGCGCGCCTTGCGAGCGCGGCGCTAGGAACGCGGGGGAGAGTTACATGGTCCGTGCGCCGAATCAAGGCACCGGCCTACTCGCCGGTAGGGGCGGGGCGTCGCCTTGAGGGACTGCACGGCTTCGGGGTGTGTTACTGCACCACCTTGAGAGAATCGCCGGGTCTGGGCTCGCCTTTGGGATACAGACCGTTCAGCAGCCGCAGCTCTTCCTGCTTGAACTTCTCGACCGGCATGTCCTTGGCGTAATCGTCGATCTTCGTCTGCTCGGTGGCCTGGATGATTTTCAACCGGTAGGGCTCGGCGAGCGGATATTCCGCGGGCTTCATGTCGCGCATCGTCTCGATGGACGACATGAACACCCCGTCATCCAGCGGCGCGCCGCCCTCGCTGGAGCGGCTCGCAGCGCCGAACACGAACGCCTGGGTGCCGCGATACAGCACCGCCCAGCGCACCGGACCCTGCCCGCCATCGAGGGGCGAGCCCGAGCGGGTGATGACGGCATAGCCCTCCATGCCGTTGACCGCCAGCGCATCGCCGCGGGCGATCGATGCGCCCCGGAGCCTCTGCAACAGGAACTCGCGCGGCGACTTCTTTTCCGGGCGCTTCTCCAGCGTCACCTGCATCAGCGACTCTTTTTTCTTCTTGATCAGCAGCCGGTCGCGCTCGTTCTGCACCTTCCAGCCCCGGGGGAAGGCCATCGTGAGCTTCATGCCGGCGTGATAGAAACGGTTGTCGCGCACGATACCCTGCTCGCGCGAGGAGCCGAAGGGCAGTCCGTCGAGCGCCTTGAGATAGTCGTCGCGGTTCTCGATCCAGCCGCCGCGCGGCACGCTGTTGATGTTCGCAGCGCCGAGCGTCGCCTGCACGATGCGCTCATCGGGCGCGGGGTGATCGGAGAACACGCCGTGGTAGATGTTGGGGTCGCGGCCCTCATCCTTGGCGCGCGTGAGCTCGAAGTTCTCCTGCGCCTTGAACACCTTCATGGCGTTGCCCATCGCTTCCGGCCGATAGCCGCTGCGCGCGGCGTACTCGAGCCCCAGGCGATCGGCCTCCGACTCCTGGTCGCGTCCGTAGCCCTGCATCCAGGCGGTGGCGCCGATGTCCGCCATTTCCGCCAGCGCCGCATTGCCGGTCAGGATGGCCGTCGCCAGCGCGCCCGTCCCGAGGAGCACGCCGCGCGCCTGGCTGCGCGCCGGATGGCGCGCGACGTCGTGACCGATCTCATGCCCGAGCACGGCCGCCAGCTCGGCTTCGGAGCTCAGGTACGGCAGCAGTCCGCGGTGGATGTAGACGTAGCCCCCGCCGATGGTGAAGGCGTTCAGCGAGTCATCATCGAGCACGAAGAACTTGAAGTCCCAGTCCGCGATCGGCGTGTTGCGCGCGACGCGCGTGCCGACCATCTGCACATAGTCCTGCAGCGCCTGGTCCTGGTACAGGCCGTAGAACTTCACGATCTCCTGGTGGATGCGCCGCGAGTTCTCCTGCTCGCCTTTCACGGAGGTGAAGACGACGTGGTGCGTCCCGCTTTCCGGGTTGGTGGCGCAGCTGCCCGCAGCGAGCGCGGCGGCGCAGGCAACGGCGGCGGCGAGTGTGCGGCGCATGACGCGACTCCCCTTCGGTCCCAGGGCAGCTCAGGCTCGTGCTGTAGATCGATTGCCGGGGGCCGAAGTTCCGCGCGGGCCCTCGCAGCAATCCGCCGCGCGAGTTACTTGGAGCCGCCCGCGGCGGCGGCGTACTTCTTGCGGAACTTGTCCACGCGGCCCGCGGTGTCGACGATCTTCTGCTTGCCGGTATAGAAGGGATGGCAGTTCGAGCACACCTCGACCTGCAGATCGTGTCCGAGCGTCGAACTCGTCTTGAACGTGTTGCCGCACGTGCAGGTGACGGTGATCTCTTTGTACTCGGGATGTATGGCGGCTTTCATGGCGTGCTCACGGTGTTGCAGAAAACGCTTCCCCATTCAATGGGGCGTCAGGCACACAAATAAAGGGCGCGGGAGTTTAGCGGCAGTGTCGCGCGTCCTCAAGCGTCTTGAACGACCGCGCCGTTTCGCGAGGGTTCCTTATCCACAGAAGCTGTGGACAACTCTGTGGACGGAGCCCACCGCGAGGCTGCGATCACGCAGTCAGATTGCATATTTGTTACCTTGATCAAAAAATGAGCATTCCTTTTTAACCTGTCTCGTCAAGGGGTTACGGACATCATGTCCAGCGGCTTGGCGGGTTTACCCTGTAATTTACTCATTCTCCGACAACGCCCCCCGGGGCTGTGAATAAAGGCCCGGCGGCGCCTGCCCGGAAGCCGGAAACGCCGATTGACAACGCAGAAGCACCCGGCAATTTCGGGCTTTCCGGCATGAATCCCAGCAGTACCTCGTTGAGGAATCGCAGCCCCAGCTCGCTCGGCCGGTAGCCCGTCGCGGTGCGCACAAGCAGGCCGCGCGTGATCGCGGCATCCATCGGCGCCGCAATCTCCTGCCAGGCGAGCCCGGTGCGCCCGGCGAACGTGGCCGCATCGAATCCGCCGGTCAGACGCAGCGCGTTCAGCATGAATTCGAACGGCAGCTCGCGCGCGGGAATCACGCGGCGCGTGAGCTCAGCGTCGCAGGCGGCCAGATAGCGCCGCGGCTCGCGCGGCTGCACGGTGCGCACGATCTGGCCGGCCTGCGGGAACGTCAGCTTGCCGTGCGCGCCGGCGCCGATGCCGAGATAGTCGCCGAAAGTCCAGTAGTTGAGGTTGTGGCGGCATTGCCGCCCCGCGCGCGCGTACGCCGACACCTCGTATTGTGCGAAGCCCGCCTCCTCGAGGAGCGCGGCGCACTCATCGAGCATCGCCGCGGCGCTGTCATCATCCGGCAGCGGCGGCGGCTGCGCCGCAAACACCGTACCCGGCTCGAGCGTGAGCTGGTAATGCGAGAGGTGCGCGGGCGCGAGGCTGAGCGCCTCCTCCACGTCACGCACCGCGGCGGGCAGGTCCTGTCCCGGCAGCGCGTACATGAGGTCGAGATTGAAATTGGCCAGGCCGGCAGCGTGCAACTCCGCGGCCGCGAGGCGCGTCTCGGCAGGCGAATGAATGCGCCCCAGGGCGGTGAGCCTCTCCTGATCGAAGCTCTGCGCGCCGAGCGATACGCGCGTCACGCCGGCCGCCCGGTATTCCCGAAACGCGCCGCGTTCGATTGTCCCCGGGTTCGCCTCCAGAGTCACCTCGAGGTGGTCCGCGAGGGTGAGCTGCGCGCGCGCCGCGCTGAGCAACTCGCCGATCGCCTGCGGCGCAAACAGGCTCGGCGTGCCGCCACCGAGAAAGATGCTGTGCACTTCGCGCCCGGCGACCTGCGGCGCCTGTGCCTCGAGATCGCGTGTCAGCCGCTGCAGGTACGGGCCGTGCGGCAGCTCGCCGTTCAAGGTGTAGGAGTTGAAATCGCAGTACGGGCATTTGCGCACGCACCAGGGAAAGTGCACGTAAAGCGACAGCGGCGGGACCAGGAGACGGGACATGACGCTACGATAACGCCGCCAGCCCCGGTCATACGAGATAGTTTCGGCCTTCAGCACAGAAGCCGGCACCCGACAATCTTCTGAGCCTGCCTGAATGCCCTTGAATCGCCGCATTGGGCGATGCCGCAGCGCCGCTGCCTACTCCGCGTTCTGCACCTGCTCGCGCATCTGCTCGATCAGGACCTTCATGTCCACGGCGCTGCGCGTGGTCTCCAGATCCTGGGACTTCGAAGACAGGGTGTTGGCTTCGCGGTTGAGCTCCTGCATGAGGAAGTCGAGCCGGCGGCCGGCGGGCTCGCTGGCGCCAATGACGCGGCGCACTTCGCTGATGTGGCCCGCGAGGCGCTCGAGCTCCTCGTCCACGTCCAGCCGCTGCAACAGCAGCGCCAGCTCCTGCTCGAGCCGCTCCGGGTCGACACTCGCGGTCAGCTCCGCAAGCCGCTCCTTGAGGCGCGTGCGCATCCGCGCCTGCACCTCCGGCAGGCGCGCGCGCACGCCTACGACCAGCGCCTCGAGTGCGGTGCAGCGCTGCTCGAGCAGCTCGCGCAGCCGCGCCCCTTCGCGCGCGCGCGCCGCGATCAGCTCCTCGAGCGTCGCGCCGAACACGGCATAGGCCGCCGCCAGCAGCTGCTCGCCGCTGCCGCCGTCCTCGCGCAGCACGCCCGGCCAGCGCAACACGTCCAGTGCATTCACCGCGGCGGCGGGCTCGCGCAGCGTGCGCGCCACGACGTGCACGACGGCCAGCACCCGCTCGAGCGCCACCGGATCCACCTCCAGCGCACTGCCCGCGCCCTGCGCGCGCCGATAGGTGATGGTGCAGTCGACCTTGCCGCGGCGCAGTTGACGCGTGAGACGCGTCCGCAGCTCCCCTTCGGCGGCGCGCAGCTCGTCCGGCAGGCGCAAGCCCGCTTCCAGGAAGCGGTGATTCACGCTGCGCAGCTCACACACGAGCGTGCCCCACTCTCCGCTGGTTTCCCGGCGCGCGAAGCCGGTCATGCTCGCGATCATGTCCCGTTGATCCGCCTGGCAGTCCGCGAACCGAGGCAGCGCGCGCGCGTGCGCGTGCTTAAGTCGCCTCGCTACGCCCGTTCACCGCACAGGTGATATAAAGCATCGATAAGTCTAACAGATGCATGGAATTCTTCTTGCGGGTCGAATACGCGGACATCAGCCTGCTCGGCGGGCGCGAGGAGAACCAGGACCGGGTGGCGGCCGCTGTGGCGGAGCAAGCCGCCCTGCTGCTGGTGGTCGACGGCATGGGCGGGCACGCCCACGGCGCACGCGCGGCTCAAGTCACGCAGCAGGTGGTCGTGGAAGCCTTCTGGCACGCGCCGCAACCGCTGTTCGATCCGCTGGGCTTTCTGCACATGACGCTCGGGCGCGCGCACGACGAGGTGGTGAAGCTCGGCGTACAGCTGCCGCTCGAGCAGCGGCCGCGCGCCACCTGTGCCGTGTGCCTCATCCAGCAGCACGCCAGCTGGTGGGCGCACGTCGGTGACAGCCGCCTGTACCACGTGCGGCACGGCGCGCTGGTGGCGCGCAGCCGCGACCACAGTCACGTGGAGCTGCTGCTGCGCGAGGGGCTGATCAGCGCCGAGCAGGCGCAGAATCACCCGATGCGCAACTTCGTCGAATGTTGCCTCGGCGGGGACCCGATCCTGCCGGACATGTCGCTTACGCGGCGCCGCCCGCTCGAGCCGGACGACGTGCTGCTGGCGTGCACCGACGGGCTGTGGGGCCCGCTCACCGACACCGAGATCGCGGCCGAGCTCGGCACGCCCGGGGAGCTGCGCGCGAAGCTGCAGGAGCTCGGCACGCGCGCCGTGCAGCGCGCCGGCGGTGCCAGCGACAACACTTCCGCGGCCGCGCTGCGCTGGCTCGGCGATTAGGAACGCACTCATGACCAGACCCTCCGGACGCGCCCCAGATGAGCTGCGGCGCGTGAGCTTCATGCGCCGTCACGCCAGGCACGCCGAAGGCTCGGTGCTGGTGGAGTTCGGCGACACGCAGGTGCTGTGCACCGCCAGCGTCGAGGACACGGTGCCGCCGTTCCTGCGCGGCAAGGGCCAGGGCTGGATCACCGCCGAGTACGGCATGCTGCCTCGCGCCACGCATACGCGCACGGCGCGCGAGGCGGCCCGCGGCAAGCAGAGCGGGCGCACCCAGGAAATCCAGCGCCTCATCGGCCGCTCGCTGCGAGCGGTCGCGGACCTGAAGGCGCTCGGGGATCGCACGGTCACCATCGACTGCGACGTGCTGCAGGCCGATGGCGGCACGCGCACCGCGTCCGTCACCGGCGGCTTCGTGGCGCTTGCCGAGGCCTGCGAGCAGCTGGTGCAGCGGCGCCTCATCGCCGCGAGCCCGCTGCACGGGCAGGTGGCGGCGGTGTCGGTCGGCATCGTCGGCGGCGTCCCGGTGCTCGATCTCGACTACGCCGAAGACTCCCAGGCGGAGACCGACATGAACGTGGTCATGAACAATGGCGGCGCGTTCGTGGAGATCCAGGGGACCGCCGAGGGCCACGCGTTCCGCCGCCACGAGCTCGATGCGCTGCTGAATCTCGCGGCGCATGGCATCGGCGAGCTGTTCGCGCTGCAGACTCAGGCGCTCAAGGGGCCGTGACGCGCGTCGTTCTCGCCAGCAACAATCCCGGCAAGCTGCGCGAGCTGGCGGCGTTGCTCGCGCCGCTTCGCTTCGAGCTCGTACCGCAGAGTGAGTTCGGGATCCACCCCGCCACCGAGAGCGGCACGACCTTCATCGAGAACGCCCTGCTGAAGGCGCGCCATGCCGCGCGCCACGCCCGCCTGCCCGCGCTGGCGGACGATTCCGGAATCGAGGTGGATGCGCTCGGCGGCCGCCCCGGGGTATGGTCGGCGCGCTTTGCCGGCGAGGGCGCGAGTGAGGAAGCGAGCGTGAGACTGCTGCTCGCCGAGCTCGCGGGCGTGCCGGAAGGCTGGCGCCAGGCACGCTACCAGTGCGTCATTGTCTGGGTGCGCAGCGTCGCGGACCGGGCGCCACTCATTGCGCACGGCACCTGGGAGGGACGGATCGCGCATGCGGCACGCGGGCAGGGCGGCTTCGGCTACGACCCGGTGTTCATCCCCCTGGGCGAGCAGCGCAGCGCCGCCGAAATGACGCCCGCCGAGAAGAATGCCGTCAGCCACCGCGCACAGGCGCTGCGCGCTCTCGTCGCGATGCTCGGGTCGGCCGGCTATATTTCCGCCCCATGAAGCACGGCAGACTGTTCGTCATCGCCGCCCCCTCCGGTGCGGGCAAGACCTCGCTGGTCAAGGCGCTGCTGGCGAGCGAGCCGCGCCTGCGCCTGTCGGTGTCGCACACCACGCGCAAGCGGCGCCCGACCGAGGAAGACGGGCGCGAATACCACTTCGTCCCGGTGCCGCAATTCGAGCGCCTGGTGGCGCGCGGGGAGTTCCTGGAGCACGCGCGGGTGTTCGACAACTTCTACGGCACGGCGCGCCGCTTCGTCAAAGAACAGCTGCGGCAGGGACACGACGTGATCCTGGAAATCGACTGGCAGGGCGCGCAGCAGGTGCGCCGCGCCATGCCGCAGTGCGTGAGCATATTCATTCTGCCGCCCTCGCGCCGCGCGCTCGCCGAACGGCTGGCGGGGCGCGCGACCGACTCCCCGGAGATCATCGCGCGGCGCCTGCGCGATGCCGCGGCCGACATGTCCCACTACCGCGAGTTCGACTACGTCATCGTCAACGACGACTTCGCACAGGCGGTCAGCGACCTGCGGCGCATCGTTGCCGGGCGCGGTGAGGATCTGACGAGCGCGCGGCCGGGGCTGGCGGCGTTGCTCGGCGAGCTGCTGACGCCGGCGTAGAAAACGCGGCGCGGGCGCCTCGGGTCGCCGCACCGGCAGGCCTTTGATACAGTGCCTGTCCACCTTCGGCGCATTGCGCCTATATGCCGGCGCCACCACGATGGCCAGCGATACTGAGTGGCAAGCCTGGGGAGAGCAGGATCCATACTTCGGGGTTCTGGCCGATGAGCGCTATCGCCGGGGCAAGCTCACCGCGGAATCGCTGGAGGAGTTCTTCCGCACCGGCAGGAGCCATATCGAGGAAATTCTCGCCGCCTCCCGCCAGCACTTCGGCGAGCTCTCTACGCGACGATCCCTCGACTTTGGCTGCGGCGTCGGCCGGCTGCTGATCCCGCTGGCCGAGGTCTCCGAGGTCTGCGTCGGTGTCGATATCGCCGGCGCGATGCTCCAGGAAGCAGCGCTCAACTGCGTCAAATACAACCGTCACAACGTGCGCCTGGCCCGGACCCTGGAGGAGATCGACCCGGGAAACGGCGCTGGCTTCAGCTTCATTCACTCGCACATGGTCCTGCAACACCTCGATCCGCAACGGGGCTTAAGCATCATCAGCGCGCTGCTGTCACGCCTGGACAGCGGCGGGGTCGCGGCGCTGCACATGACCTATGCGCACACCAAGCACCGCGCAAATCAGGGCGTGCGGCCGCGCGCCTCACGCCTGGCGCGCTTCATAAGCCGTCCGGTGACGCGAATCCGCCGCCAGATCACCCACGGCGATCCACAGATGCAGATGTACCCCTACGACCTGAACCGGGTGCTGTTCCTGGCGCAGGACTGCGGCGTACGCAGCGGCGGCCTGCAGTTCACCGATCACGCCGGGCACCTCGGCGTCATCCTGTTCCTGAGGCGGGAATGACGGGACGCCACCGGCGAGGTACCCCGCCGCCGCACTGGCCTGACACGCAGCTCTTGCCCTATACTGCAGGGCCCTGCGCCCCTCTTTCGGTGCGCCTCACTCGTCAAGCGACCCCATGGCCCGAATCACCGTAGAAGATTGCCTGAACAACGTCGACAACCTGTTCCAGCTGGTGCTGTTGGCGGCGCAACGCGCCCGCCGGCTCGCCAACGGAGCCGAGCCGACGCTGCCTCTGGAGAACGACAAGCCGACCGTGCTCGCCCTGCGCGAGATCGCAGCCGGCAACGTGACCGCGGAGATGCTGCGCGAGCCGGACCCGCTGCCGGAGACCGTGGCGCCCGAGGCCGACAATCAGTCCAGCTTCCGCGCTCCGCAGTTCGGCCTCGGAGACTGACGGGTCAGCGTTAACCCATGGACTATGCGTCTTCGCTCCTGGGACTGCTGCCCGGCGGAAGACGCACCCCGGGACTGAAGGAACTGCTGGCGTCGGTCGGCACTTACCTGCCGCCCGAGCAGGTCGCGCGCATCCGCGAGGCGGCCGAGTTCGGCACCTCGGCGCACCACGGGCAGAAACGCCTCTCGGGCGAGCCGTTCATCGCGCACCCGGTGGCCGCCGCGGCCATCCTCGCGGATCTGCGCCTGGACGCCGACACCATCATGGCGGCGATCCTGCACGACGTCATCGAAGACACCCCGACGCCCAAGGATCAGCTGGCGGCGCGCTTCGGCGCGGACGTGGCCGAGCTGGTCGACGGCGTCACCAAGCTCGACCAGATCAAGTTCAAGAGCCGCGAGGAGGCGCAGGCGGAGTCGTTCCGCAAGATGCTGCTGGCGATGGTGCGCGACCTGCGCGTCATCCTGGTAAAGCTCGCCGACCGCATGCACAACATGCGCACCATCGGGGCCATGGCGCCGGCGCGGCGCCGGGCGATCGCCCGCGAGACTCTCGAGATCTACGCGCCGATCGCCGAACGGCTCGGGCTCTACAACATCAAGCTCGAGCTCGAGGACCTGGGGTTCGAGGCGCTGTATCCGCGCCGTTACCAGGTGCTGGAGCACGCGCTGCGCCGCGCGCGCGGCAACCAGAAGGAATTTCTCAAGAAGATCGAGAAACAGCTGAACGCCGGGCTCCTGAAGAGCAACATCCAGGCGCACGTGGTGGCGCGCGAGAAGCACCTGTACAGCATCTACAGCAAGATGCGCCGCAAGCGCGCCATGCTCAACGAGATCGTGGACGTCTACGGCATCCGCATTGTGGTCGATACCCCCGACACCTGCTACCGCGCGCTCGGCGCCGTGCACTCGGTGTTCAAGCCGATGCCGGCACGCTTCAAGGACTACATCGCCATCCCGCGGGTGAACGGCTACCAGTCGCTGCACACCACCCTGTTCGGCCCCAACGGTGTGCCGATCGAGGTGCAGATCCGCACCGGCGACATGCACCGCGTGGCCGAGGCGGGCATTGCCGCGCACTGGAAGTACAAGAGCGGCGGTGACGCCGACTCCACGCAGCGCGAGCGCACGCGCGAATGGCTGTCGAATCTCGTGTCGCTGCAGGAAGCCGGCTCGTCCGAGGAATTTCTCGAGAGCGTCAAGGTCGACCTGTTCCCCGACAAGGTGTACGTGTTCACGCCCAAGGGGCAGATCCTGCGTCTGCCGTCAGGTGCCACGGTGGTGGATTTCGCCTACGCGGTGCACACCGACGTCGGCAACCGCTGCGTCGCCGCCAAGCTCGACCGGCGTCTCACGCCGCTGCGCACCGTGCTGCGCAACGGCCAGACGGTCGAGATCATCACCGCCAAGGGCGCGACCCCCAATCCCTCGTGGGTCAACTTCGTGGCGACGGCGAAGGCGCGCAGCGCCATCCGCCACTACCTCAAGGGTCTGCGGCGCACGGAAGCGATCGCGCTCGGCTCCAAGCTCCTGACGCAGGCGCTGGCGGAATTCAGCGTGTCGCTCGAGGATGTCTTGCCCGAGGTGCAGCGCGCCGCGCTGGGCGAGCTCGGCATGAAGGATCTCGACGAGCTGTACGAGAAGCTCGGCATGGGCGAGCGCCTGGCGCCGCTGGTCGCGCGCCGCCTGCTGCCCAGCGCCGCGGCGGTGAACAGCCCGGGCGGACTTGCGCCGCTGGCGATCGCCGGCACCGAGGGCCTGCTGGTCAGCTACGCCCGCTGCTGCTTCCCCATTCCGTACGACCCGATCTTCGCGTTCCTGTCGGCGGGCCGCGGTGTGGTGATCCACCGCGAGAACTGCGTCAACGTCGAGGACTACCGCAAGCATCCGGAGAACTGGCTGCCGGTCAGCTGGCAGACCGCTCCGGATCGTCTGTTCTCTTCCGAGATCCGCGTCTACGTGGTGAACCGCACCGGCGTGCTGGCTGCGGTCGCCGCGGCGATCGCCAGCACGGAAACCAACATCGACCACGTGTCCATCGACGAGCAGGACAGCGACACCGCGGTGCTGACTTTCGAGCTGCGGGTGCGCGACCGCCGGCATCTCGCGCGCCTGGTGCGCGTCATCCGCCGCATGGCCGATGTCACGCGCGTGACGCGCACCATTGCCGCGCGCGCGCGCCCGGAGCACGCGCTCGGCGGCGAAGTCGACAACGAAGCCGACGGTGACAGCGGCGGGTGAATGCCGCGCAGCTAAGGAGGACGAGCGATGAGCCGTGAGAGCATTCACACCGAGCGCGCCCCGCAGGCGATCGGCACCTACTCGCAGGCGGTGCGCGCCGGCGACAGCGTCTACCTGTCCGGCCAGGTGCCGCTCGATCCGGCGACCATGCAGCTGGTGAGCGGCGACATCGAGGCGCAGATCCGCCGCGTGTTTGAAAACCTCAAGGCGGTGGCGGAAGCCGCCGGCGGCTCCCTCGCCCACACGGTCAAGATGAACGTCTACCTCACCGACCTGGCGCACTTCGGCAAGGTGAACGAGATCATGGCGAGTTACTGCAGCAAGCCGTACCCGGCGCGCGCGGTAGTCGGCGTCGCCCAGCTGCCGCGTGGCGCGCAGGTCGAGATCGAGTGCGTCCTGCACCTGGGCTGAGCCGCAGGTATCTCGCCGCCGCCGACCCCTCCCCGGGGGAGCGCGCCGAGCAGCGCCCGGTGACCGCGCTGCGCGGGGTGGGCGCGGCGCTCGCCGCGCGCCTCGCGCGCCTCGGCGTGACGCGCGTTTCCGATCTGCTGTTCGTGCTGCCGTTGCGCTACGAGGACCGCACGCGGGTGTCGGCCATCGGCGCGCTGCTGCCGGGCGTGCGGGCGGCGGTAGAAGGCGAAGTCCAGCTCACCGAGATCGCCTACCGCGGCCGCCGCCAGCTCCTGTGCCGGATCTCCGACGGCTCGGGGATGCTCACCCTGAGGTTCTTCCATTTCTCGGCGAGCCAGAGCCAGGGCCTGGCACGGGGCACGCGGCTGCGCTGCTTCGGCGAGGCGCGCCGCGGCGCACTCGGGCTCGAGATGGTGCATCCGGAATACCGCCGCCTCACCGCGGAAGCCGCGCCGCTCGAAGACACGCTCACGCCGATTTATCCGCTGACCGAGGGCGTGCCCCAGGGCCGGCTGCGCGCGCTCATCGGCGAGTCGCTGCGCGAGCTGGAGAAAGCGGTGCTGCGCGACTGGCTGCCCCCGCATGCCGTCCTGCCGCCGGGCCTGCCCTCGCTCCGGGAGGCGCTCCACTACCTGCACCGGCCGCCGCGCGAGGCGCAGCTCGCCGAGCTCGCCGCCGGCCGTCACCCGGCGCAGCGGCGACTCGCGTTCGAGGAGCTGCTGGCGCACCACCTGACGCTCAGGCTGAGGAAGCGCGCGCTGAAAACCGACCCCGCCTGGGCGCTGGCCGATGGCGAGGGGCTCGCGCGCCGGTTCCTGGAGGCGCTGCCGTTCACCCTCACGCGCGCCCAGTCGCGCGCGCTGCGCGATGCACAGGAGGATCTCGTCACGAGCGTGCCGATGGTGCGGCTGCTGCAGGGTGATGTCGGCTGCGGCAAGACCGTGGTGGCCGCGGCCGCCGCCGCGCGTGCCGCAGGCAGCGGCCTGCAGGCGGCGCTGATGGCGCCCACGGAGCTGCTGGCCGAGCAGCACTGGCGCACCTTGCGGGACTGGTTTGCACCGCTCGGCGAGACCGTCGCCCTGGTGTCGGGTGGGCTGGCGCCGCGCGCCCGGCGCAGCGCGCTCGAGGCGATCGCCGGCGGGGAAGCGCGCGTGGTGGTCGGCACGCATGCGCTGTTCCAGGAGGGCATCGATTTTGCCGCGCTCGCCCTGGTCATCGTCGACGAGCAGCACCGCTTCGGCGTGCAGCAGCGTCTCAAGCTCGCGGAAAAGGGACAGCAGCAGGGGCGCCTGCCGCACCAGCTCATCATGACGGCGACGCCCATTCCGCGCACGCTCGCCATGACCGCCTACGCCGATCTGGATATCTCCGTCATCGACGAGCTGCCGCCGGGGCGCACGCCGGTGCGAACGGTCGTGGTGCCGGAGCAGCGGCGCAGCGAGGTCGTGGCGCGCATCGCGCAAGCCTGCCGCGCCGGGCGCCAGGCGTACTGGGTCTGCCCGCTGATCGGCGAATCGGACGAATTGCGTGCGCAGGCCGCGGAAGAGACCGCGGCGCGCTTGAGCGAGGCGCTTCCGGCCGTGCGCGTCGGGCTGGTGCACGGGCGCATGCCGGGCGCGGCAAAGGATCACGCCATGCTCGCGTTCCAGGCGGGCAAGATCCAGCTGCTCATCGCCACCACCGTCATCGAGGTGGGGGTGGACGTGCCGAACGCGACCCTCATGGTGATCGACAACGCCGAGCGCATGGGACTTGCGCAGCTGCACCAGCTGCGCGGGCGCGTCGGACGCGGCTCGCAGGCGAGCACCTGCGTGCTGCTGTACCGCGCGCCGCTGTCGGCGCTGGCACGCGAGCGCCTCAGGGTGATCCGCCGCAGCAGCGATGGCTTCGAGATCGCGCGCCGCGACCTCGAGCTGCGCGGACCCGGGGAGCTCCTCGGCACGCGTCAGACGGGCCTGGCGCAACTGCGCGTCGCCGATCTGATGCGCGATGCGGACCTGCTGCCGCGCGTGCAGCAGACCGCCGAGCTGCTGCTGGCTTCGTACCCGGACAACATCGCCGCGCTCGCCGCCCGCTGGATCGGCGCGGGCGAGCGCTACGGCCGGGTGGGCTGAGGGCGATTCGCCTCAAGGTCTGCGTTCAGATCGGCTATTGTGCCGCAACCCACCGCCCATCTTCGGAAGCCGCGCGCCGTGAGTCGCCGCAATCTGTCCTCCAACGCGGCCATCGCGGTCCTCTCCATCATCTTCTTCACCTGGGGCGGCCTCACCAGCCTGAACGACGTGCTGATCCCGCATCTGAAAGCGGTGTTCGAGATGAACTACGCGCAGACGATGCTGATCCAGTTCACCTTCTTCAGCACCTACCTGGTGATGTCGCTGCCCGCGGGACGCGTCGTGGCGCAGCTCGGTTACAAGCCGAGCATCGTCATCGGGCTGCTGGTCGCCGCACTGGGCGCACTGGCGTTCTATCCGGCGGCGAAGGTGCCCTCGTATCCGCTGTTCCTGCTGGCATTGTTCGTGCTCGCGAGCGGCATCACGCTGCTGCAGGTCGCCGCCAACCCTTACATCAGCCTGCTCGGCGAACCCCGCGGCGCCTCGAGCCGCCTGACGCTCGCGCAGGCCGTGAATTCGCTCGGCCATACGCTCTCGCCGGCATTGATCGGACCACTGATCCTGTCGGTCGCGGTGCTCGGCAGCGCCGCCGTGGCGCAACTGGCCGCGCCGCAGCGCGAGGCTTACCGCATCGCTCAGGCGCAATCGGTGCAGCTGCCTTATCTGGGCATCGCCGCCGGCCTCCTGGTGCTGGCGAGCCTCGCGTACCTGCTGCGCCTGCCGCCGCTCACCGAGGCGACCGAGCAGGCCGATCCGCGCCACCACACTTTCAGCGAGGTGCTGCGGCACCGGCACCTGCGCCTCGGGGTGATCGCCATCTTCCTGTACGTGGGCGCAGAAGTGAGCATCGGCAGCTTTCTCATCAACTACATCGCGACGCCCCGCATCGGCAACATCGATGCCAGCGCCGCCACGCGCTACGTGTCGTACTACCACGGCGGCGCGATGCTCGGGCGCTTCGCCGGGTCGCTGCTGCTGCTCGCCATCGCGCCGCGCCGGCTGCTGTGCCTGTTCGCGCTGGCGGCGATCGCGCTGCTCGCGACCACCATGTCAAGCAGCGGCGCGCTGGCCATGTGGAGCGTGGTCGCGATCGGCCTGTTCAATTCCATCATGTTCCCGACCCTCTTCACGCTCGGCATCGAAGGCCTGGGTCCCATGACCGCCAAGGCCTCGAGCCTGCTGGTCATGGCGATCGTCGGCGGCGCGGTGATCCCGCTGCTGCAGGGCCTGCTTGCGGACCGCACCGGGGTGCAGCCCGCGTTCGTGCTGCCGCTGCTGTGCTACGCCTACATCGCCTGGTATGCGCTGCAGGCCTCGCGGCAGGCCCCGGCGAGCGGCCGCGTCAGGACGTGACGACCAAGGCGCAGGCCGACGACATGGAGAGCTTTGGCCCATCCGCTGCGGCGCACCTGGCCGGCGAAGTAGACTTGAGCGCACATGAGCGCGTCCATTCCCGACGGACCCTTCCCAGGATGACCAGCGCCTCGCAACCGCTCGCCCTGCCGGCCAGGATCCCGGAGGCGCCGCTGTCGTACCGGCTGGCGCGGCGCGTGACCGAGTACGCCCGGCTGATGCGACTCGACCGCCCGGTCGGCACCTGGCTGCTGCTGTGGCCGGCGCTGTGGGCGCTGTGGATCGCGGGCAGCGGCCGTCCGCGCCCGCAGGTGCTGCTGGTGTTCGTGCTGGGCGTGGTGGTGATGCGCGCCGCGGGCTGCGTGATCAACGACTTTCTCGACCGCGACATCGACCCGCACGTGCAGCGCACGCGCGACCGGCCGCTCGCGGCACGGCGCGTCTCTCCGTTCGAGGCGCTGCTGCTGTTTGCGCTGCTGCTCGCGGTGGCGCTGTACCTGGTGACGCGCCTCAATCTGCTCACCGTGAAGCTCGCGTGTATCGGCGCGCTGCTCACCGTATCCTATCCGCTCTTCAAGCGCTTCTTCCCCATGCCGCAGCTGTACCTCGGCATCTCCTTCGGCGGCTGGAGCGTGCCGATGGCGTTCGCGGCCGAGAGCGAGGCGCTGCCGCGCGTCGCGTGGGTGCTGTACATCGCCGCGGTCGTCTGGGCGTCCATGTACGACACCCTCTACGCCATGGTCGATCGCGAGGATGACCTGAGGATCGGCGTGAAGTCGAGCGCCATCCTGTTCGCCGACATGGACAGGCTGCTGATCTTCGTGATGCAGGCGATGATGCTGTGCGCGCTGGTGCTGGTGGGGCGCACTCTGCATTTCGGACGTCCCTATCACGCGGCTCTGGCCGCGGCGGGCGTGCTGTTCCTGTGGCAGCAGTGGCTCATCCGCAAGCGCGAACCCGCCGGCTGCCTGCGCGCCTTCCTCAACAATCAGTTCGTGGGTCTGGTGGTGTTCGTCGGCATCCTGCTGCAGTACCTGTACGCCGACTGAAGCGGTGCGCGCCGCTTCACCACTTTTTCTTCAACCCCACGTAAATGCCGTGCGGCATGACCGACAGCACCAGCGGCGTGCCGCTGCGGGCGTGCGCGAAATAGCCCGCGCCGGTGCCGAGCACGAAGCCGGCGATCACGTCCGACTGCCAGTGCGCCCGGACCTTCATGCGGGCGATCGCGTCGTACACCGGCAGCAGCTCCAGCGCGTAGACCGCCGAGTGCACGCGGCCATACTCGAGCACCAGGGGCGTCACGACGGCGCTGGTGGTGGTGACCTCGCCGCTGGGAAAACTCTGGTTGCCGCCGCCCTTGAACCACTGGTTGGGGTCGGAAGTCCGGTCCGGGCGCTGCCGCGAGAACACCCGCTTCAACACCTCCGAGGACACCCCGCCGATGACCGTCGCATCGATGGACTGCCACAGCGTGCGACCGAAGCGCTCTTC
>Ga0210394_10001844_pt1 | contig 31667 bp, 37 predicted proteins | sample IncBWC12MmetaG_FD_160121 | JGI IMG/M metagenome (GOLD analysis project Ga0210394, IMG submission 160121) | Forest soil microbial communities from Barre Woods Harvard Forest LTER site, Petersham, Massachusetts, United States - Inc-BW-C-12-M | ecosystem: Environmental > Terrestrial > Soil >... | reverse complement strand
CAGGAATTCCTTGGTGTAGGTGTGCTTGTCGTCGATCGGCAATTGCATGGTGACGCCGAGCGCCATGCCGCGCGGAATGATGGTGACCTTGTGCAGCGGATCGGCGCCTGGCGTCATGGCCGCTACCAGGGCGTGTCCGGCCTCGTGGTACGCCGTGTTGCGCTTTTCTTCGTCCGACAAAATCATGGATCTTCGCTCGACGCCCATCAGGACTTTGTCCTTGGACATCTCGAAGTCCACCATCGCCACAAATTTGCGGTTTTGCCGCGCGGCCCATAGCGCGGATTCGTTCACCAGGTTCGCGAGGTCGGCGCCCGAAAATCCCGGCGTGCCGCGCGCGATCACCGATAGATCCACGTCTTCGGAAAGAGGTACCTTCCGCGTGTGCACGCGAAGAATTTCCTCGCGGCCCTTCACGTCCGGACGCGGCACGACGACCCGGCGATCGAAGCGGCCGGGCCGCAGCAAGGCCGGATCCAGCACATCGGGACGGTTCGTGGCAGCAATCAAGATCACGCCTTCGTTCGACTCAAAGCCGTCCATTTCCACCAGCAGCGCATTCAATGTCTGCTCGCGCTCGTCGTGACCGCCGCCCAGTCCTGCTCCGCGATGGCGCCCCACTGCGTCAATTTCATCAATGAAAATGATGCACGGCGCGTTCTTCTTGCCCTGTTCAAACAGATCGCGCACGCGGCTTGCGCCCACGCCCACGAACATTTCCACGAAATCCGAACCGGAAATCGAAAAGAACGGCACATTCGCTTCGCCCGCAATTGCGCGCGCCAGCAAAGTCTTGCCGGTTCCCGGAGGTCCCACGAGCAATACGCCTTTCGGGATGCGTCCACCGAGTTTCTGGAATTTCTGCGGATCCTTCAGGAAGTCAATAATCTCGTAGAGTTCTTCCTTCGGTTCATCGATCCCGGCGACGTCCTTGAATGTGGCCTTCTTCTGCTGCGCGGTCAGCAACCGCGCGCGTGACTTTCCGAAACTGAGCGCCTTGTTTCCGCCCGCCTGCATCTGCTTCATCATGAAAACCCAGAAGAGTACCAGCAGCAGCAGCGGTCCGAAATTCACGAGGAACGTCAGCCAGTCGGCGTTCTTCACTTCCTTGTAGTTATAAATAACGTTGTGGTCCTGCAGCACCTTGGTGACATCCGGAATGGCAGTGTTGGCGATCGTCACACCGCGGAATTTCCCGCCTTCGCGGTACTCGCCCTGCAACTCAGCGCTGTTCGGCGAAAGGTAAATCTGCACGTCTTTGACGCCGTTGTTCTGCACCTTCGCGAGAAAATTCGTGTAATTGGGCTCGTCGTCGTGCGCGGACTGCCCCCCCGTCGAGGCCATCCTCCACAGAACGACCGCCAGCAGGATCATGAGGAGCCAAAAAAGAATTGTGCGGACTGTTGAGTTCACCTGATTACCTCACCTGTTCCAACCTAACCGAAATGCTTCTGAAAACCGTTCGCATTTTTCCTTCAGTTGTTAGATGCAAAACATCGCACAAGATATTCATCCCACCCGGCCGCGCTCGATTCCGTCTTCCTCGATCACCAGTCCCGTCCGCGTGTTCTCTCGCGCACGGAAATCTTCGGCGGCGGGCATCCCGCGAGCCCAAATCACTCGGCCGCCACTTTCCAGTACAGGCCACGCCGTACGGTCGCCGCTCGGAACACGCCCCGTCAGGAACATCGTCTTCAACTTCAGTTCGTCGCGCCGGCCTTGCGGTCTATAGGCGTCGCCAGGCCTCCAATTCCGCAGGATCAAGGGAGAGCGCAGGAGGTCGGCATCGAGGGCGTTGGCGTCCCTCTTAGTGTCGCTCTCTGTCACAGGCCAGTCAATCACTTTCAGCCGGAAGCATTTTCCCAGTTCCGGAATGGAAACAGTCGCCGTTCCAGACAACGGCAGGCTTACTTCATACTGATAGGCGCTTGCTTGTTTCCCGGTTCCGTTGCCGCCCGAGGGCCGGATCGTCTCGCTCCGCGAAAAAATCAGTTCGCCGAAATCTCGTCGAACGATAATTCCGCCGGGAAGTTCCACGTGGTGGCCACTCGTCGGTCCGCTCGCGAGCCGAACCACCAGTTCCACGTGGTCCGCGCCTAACTCTCGCCGGTTCCCCCGCACTACTTCGTAAAGACGCCTGATAAGGCGTTCCGTAAGCATGCGCAAAGGCCCGAATCGACTGTACTTCGGCGAGGCGAGGTTTTCCCCTCGAGCCATCCGCAGCGTGAGTGGCGCGAGCAGAGCATCGACCGCGATGCGCGTACCCTCCTCATCGGTCTGGGCAAGAGCTGCAATTCGGTCTTCCACCAGCGCGTCCCAGAAATTTCCCTCTTCCCGCGCCAAACGCGCGAGTTCACTCAAGTGGCCCACAATTGCGCGAGAGAAATCGCGTTCCAGCACAGGCAATAGCTGCCCGCGAATGCGCGCGCGTGTGCGTCGCAGGTCTCGATTGGTTGAATCTTCCCGCCACGCCTGCCCGTTCGCGCGCAAATATTCGCGCAGAAGTTCCCGCCTTGTGCCGAGCAAGGGGCGGATGATTGCGCCAGCGACGGGATAAATTCCCGCCAGTCCCGTTGGCCCGGTTCCGCGGATCAGATGCGCCAGAACAGTCTCGGCTTGATCGTCAGCGGTGTGCGCGACCGCGATGTGAGTCACTTGTCCTTCGCTCACCACGCGCTCGAAAAATGCATAGCGCAGCCGTCGTGCCGCTTCTTCCAGATTCCATCCCTGGCGTGCGGCCTCCGCTCCCACATCCTCGCCGGCAAGAAGGAAATCTAGCTTGAGAGCGCCGGCGAGCTCCGCAACGAATGCGGCGTCGGCTTCCGATTCAGCTCCACGCAAATTGTGATTGAAGTGCACGACCGCCAGCGTGATGCCCAGATCGTTGCGCAAACGATGGAGCAGCCGCAGGAGCGCGACCGAGTCGGCACCCCCCGAAACAGCTACGCCTACACGATTTCCGGCGACCAGCACCCGAGAGGTCTCGATGCTCGCAAGTACGGATTGTTCCAGCGGGACTCGCACAGGCCGATACCCTCGCGCCTTCGGGATCAGGATATGTCGTCTATGGTAGCAGCGGGATTGGTCAGGGTCGAGCGGGGCGCAAGCGCGGGAGCACCAATCCGCTCTGAAGACAACGCAGAATCACAGCCGGTCGGTAATCTGTTGTGTGAATAAATCGCGGCTATAGGAAATGCGCCGATCCAGCGCCACGGCGGCGAAGTAAGAACAACTACGACGCTCCTGCTCGAGCCAAACGGCAAATCGGGGGGCCACGGGGCGCGAAACGCGATGCAGCACTGCCAGCAAGCCGTAATAGGTTCCGACGGCTCGAATCTCTGACTGGTCGTCACCGCGCTCCGGGCACAAGCGCACCAGCTGCAGCAGGCGATTGAAATCATCGGCGCCAACTTCCTGATTGGCAATGCCGGTCACTTCGCGGACGCGGTCCGACAGCGCGATATTTCTGCTGGAAGCCAGGATCGAACGGCAATACGACACAAAGAACTGCAGGAAAATCGCAGCCGAAACTACGCAGATGAGTGCCGCAATCATCGCGCTCTCACCAGCAGCCGGGCCGGCTCCAGGCGCGCGTCCTCCTGAACGTGTGCGAACGTGTAGGCCCATGCCAGCGGCAGCCACAACCCCACCAAAGGCGGAAACCAGCGGAGAAAGTTCGGTTCCAGGCCTGGGAACAGATTGCGCAGCGCGTAGGTGCAAGCGTCGGCACTGAAGTAAATCCCGAGCGCCAGCACCAATTGGATCAGGCGGGTCCTGGTTTCGCGCAACTTCAAAATGGCACCCCAGAGCAGATAGGTAAGCACGACTCCCACGAAGTAGAAATTCTGGCCGATCTCGACTACGAAACGACTGGTCAAATGCGTCCGGTTTTGATGCACCACCGCGTAGGAGAAAATAGCCGTTAGCAGTATCAGCATTACCGCGGCCCCGCGGATATACCGGCTCACACCCATTTCCGCGAAGGTTTCCTGGTAGAACTTGATGATCACCCAAAACATCAAAACGTTAAGCAAGCTGTCGGTGTAATAGTAAAAATAGATGTAGGTGGTCGAATCGAAACCAAAATGACGCACGCAATAATACAGGCCGCAGGTAACGAAGGCATCGCATAACATGTAGAAAGCAATGGGGAAATGGCGAAAGGCTTGCTTGCGGGAGAGTAGATACACCACCACGCCGATTTCCGCTAGGAAACCGACAAGCCACAGCAAGTAGTCGAGTGGTCCAAGCATCTCAGTTTCGTTTCCGGTGCTTGGCCACTCAACTCCCTGCTACCGGGAGTTCCCTGAAGCTAGTTCCAGGGTGTGGGTGGCACCGGGGCCGTTGTACTTAACCATGGAGTCGGCGGCACGGGAGCCGTCGTACTCGCCCAAGGAGTCGGTGGCACAGGAGCCGTCGTACTCGCCCAAGGAGTCGGCGGCACGGGAGCCGTCGTGCTCGCCCAGGGAGTCGGCGGAACAGGAGCCGTCGTACTCGCAACTGCAATAGCCTTTAGACCGACGGCGCTGGCCAATACCGACATGACCAACACCGTTACAACTAACCACTTACTCATTGACCCCTCCGAGTAGGGACACTACGCGGCGGAGCATATAAGTGTTTAGCTGTCGTCAAGAGGTAAATTCTGAGGCGTGTGCCCAAACGGTACACACCCCTGCCTCTTGGCTATTTTCAAGCCTTTCCAGATCGTCCCTGTCAAAGTAGCCGTTCGGTCTGCATGGGGTCAATGTTACGAAAGTACCATTCGCGCGGGACTTTCCAGGGAGGGAGCGAGTGCGGAAATCAGCGGAATACGCTAGCCAGCGGGCCTGCTTTCAAATCTTCGCGCGATTCGGCACGCGGGGGCCAAAACCCTTCCCGCTATGGGAAGACTCTGCTAACATACATCTGCAAGTAAATCGACAATTTAGGATTTGTGGAGCGACGCAACAATGGCACTAGCATGTGAAATGTGCGGCAAGAAGCCGCTCTATGGTAATGCAATCAGCCACGCCCATAACGTTACGCGGCGCCGCTGGAATCCCAATCTACGGCGCGTGAAAGCCGTAGTTAAAGGCGCTCGCAAGCACATCCGCGTCTGCACCTCCTGCATCCGCTCCGGCCGCGTACAAAAGGCCGCGTGAAGTCGGCTCTCCCCTGGAAGGAGTCCAGCTTGTTACGACGAGCCTTGACCCTCGCTGTCATGCTGGCGGGTGTGTGCGTAGGCGGTTGCAAGAAGGAAGCCACGCCCGGCCCGGACGTCTGGGCAGTCGTCAACGGCAAGGAGATCCAGCGCTCCGAGGTGGAAAAGTATTTTCGCACGCGCGTCAACGCGGAAGGTCCCGCGCCTTCGCAGGAGGAAGCCCTTTCGCTCAAGTTGAATATCCTCGATGAGCTCGTGAACAATGAAATTCTGCTCGAGCGTGCCAACAAGCTGAATCTCGTCGCCAGCGATGCCGAAGTGGAAGACAAGTTCACCGAATCCAAGAGCCCCTACACCGAGGAAGAATTCCAGAAAAAGTTGAAGGATTCTGAACTGACGGTGGACGATCTAAAAGCGGACATCCGGCGGCAACTTTCCGTGCAGAAGCTCCTGAACCGTGAAGTCGTTGCGAAGATTTCGATCACCGATCAGGACGTGCTGGATTTCTACAACAAGAATCGCGCGCAATTCAACGTAGCTGAACTGCAGTTTCACATCGCGCAGATCGTCGTGACGCCGCACCCTGACCCCGCTGTCCACAATCGCAAAAACGATAAAGCCACATCGGAACCCGAAGCCAAGCGGAAAATCGGCCTGATTGAACAAAAACTGGAAGGCGGCGCTGATTTTTCCCAACTGGCGATGGATTACTCGGAGGATTCCACGGCAGCGACCGGCGGTGATCTGGGCTTCGTTCCCGAGTCTGCGTTGAATCAATCGGACCCGCTCTTGAAAAAGACGGTTCTGGGCATGCGGCCGGGCGACGTCACCCAAGCCATTGGCGTGAAAAACGGCGGGTACCGCATTCTCAAGCTCGTTGCCAAAGAGCCCGCTGGCCAACGCGAACTTTCCGACCCGCAGGTGCAACAATCCATTCGCGACATGCTGCGTAACCGCAAGGAACAACTGCTGCGTTCGGCGTATATGATCGAAGCGCGCGACGATTCGCACGTGATCAACTTTCTCGCCCGGCAAATTCTGGAATCGGCAGGAAAACTTCCCGCCTCAAAATAAGCCCGAAAGCGCATTGGAGATCCGGCGGTGCTGGATGGAGAGTATGCGGCGACTGAGCGAATCTAGCCGCGGCTGACGGTGTGCGCGAGGGCCCGGCTCGGATGAAGGATACGGCTTACGAATATCATGATCAGCCCCGCGAGCGGGCTCAGTAACAGGTTGGCGGCAAATCCCTTCCAGAACGTGATCCCTTCCTTTTCCATCTTTGCCGCCATCAGCGCGCACGCCATGACCCAGAGTAGGCCGGTGATTGCCAGCAGGAGCCATGCGACGATCGCAGCAAAATGCACGTGTACAAACATCCCTGATCCCCCACGTTTCGACGCTTGCCAGGTAACCAACTTCCCCCCGGAGTGCAACCATTGTGACCAAAGCAACGCATGGGGGGAAGGCGCGGGAAACAAAAGCGAACTTAAAGGTTACTAGTAACGAAGCGGAAGCTCTCATTCAGCCAATGATAACGACCACCTCTCCTGCATTCACAGTTTGACCTTCGACCACGCGCACCCGGTCAATCGTCCCCGATTTTGGAGCGCGAATCTCGTTCTGCATCTTCATCGCTTCCACCACCAGCAAGCCCTGGCCCGCCCGAACTGCATCACCCGCTGTCACCAGGACACGCACAATTTTTCCAGGCATCGGCGCCAGTACCTGCTGGCGGCCTTGCGCTTCGACGCTGCCCCCGCGATTCCGTCGCCATTCGCGCTCATCCTGAATTACGACCTTCAATTCCCGGCTGCCGGTGACTGCTCGCAGCTCCGCACCCAAGGACTCAATGCGCACCTCGAACGATTTTCCGTTCAGCAGGACCGAATAGATTCCCGGTGACACCGCAGTCGCATCGGCGTCCAGGCGCTGCCCATCGATCGTCCATACCGGGCGCTCGCCTGCTTGCGTGAGCTCGACGCGGCAGCGTTTTCCGGCAATCTCAATCTGCATTTTCACGATGGCTCGGTTCGTCCTTCGGTGCCTCGGTCACGGTTGCGGTTCGCGATTCACGTGCTCCCGCCGGCTCTCGATTTTCCATCGTGATTCTGTCGCCGTGCGGGTCTCGGGAGCGTTCGCGCCAGCAGCCTGCGATGTGAGCCACAGAAATGCGGCGATTGCCGCAGCTTGCTCGGCCTGGGATTCTCGCTCGCCGTTACGGCTTTCGGCAGCCGGCTCGGCGCCGAGAAAATCGTCCAGCCAGCGCGTATAAATCGCGCCCTTCTGGAAATCGCTGCTCGCCAGTATGCGACGGAAAAGCGAGACGTTGGTTTTAATCCCGCTCGCGTAATATTCCTGCAAAGCTCGGCCCATCCGCGCCAGAGCTTCCGCGCGATCGCTGCCCCATGCAATAAGCTTTCCCAGCATCGGGTCATACTCGTTTGGCACCGTCCAGCCCGCGTAAATGCCCGCATCCAGGCGAATCCCGGGACCGGCCGGAATCCCGCAGGCCAGGATTTTCCCGGGCGAAGGAAAGAAATTATTGTCCGGGTCTTCGGCGTAGATGCGGCACTCGACCGCATGGCCGCGCAATTCAATTTCCTTCTGGCCAAACGGCAACGGCTCGCCCGCCGCGATGCGCATTTGCAGCTTCACCAGATCGAGCGAGGTCACCATTTCCGTGACGGGGTGTTCGACCTGCAGCCGCGTGTTCATCTCCAGGAAATAGAAATTCCGCTGCGCGTCCACCAGGAATTCCACCGTGCCCGCATTCGTATAGTTTCCCGCGCGCGCCAGTTTCACGGCCGCTTCACCCATGGCCTTGCGCAATTCCGCCGTCATGATCGGTGACGGCGCCTCCTCAATCACCTTTTGATGACGCCGCTGCACGGAGCATTCGCGCTCTCCGAGGTAAACAAAATGGCCGTCGAGATCTGCCAGCACCTGAATCTCGATGTGCCGGGGACGTTCCAGATATTTTTCCAGGTACACCCGCGCGTCGCCGAAGGCGTTTTGCGCTTCCGATGTCGCATCCCGCCATGCGGAGGCAAGTTCGCTCTCGCCGGCGACGCTGCGCATCCCTTTGCCTCCGCCGCCCGCCACCGCCTTCAAAATCACCGGAAAACCGATTTCCAGAGCGATCGCCGTCGCCTCTTCCACCGTGTTGATGGGTTCGAGCGTGCCAGGCACGGTGGGCGTACCGACGTCGCGCGCCATCTGCCTGGCTGCCGTTTTCGATCCCAGCTGCTCCATCGCGGCGGCCGAGGGCCCGATGAAAGTAACCCCGGCATCCACGCAGGCGCGTGCGAGCCCGGGATTTTCCGCTAGAAAACCATATCCCGGATGAATCGCGTCACAGCCCGCATAACGGGCGACGCCGAGAATCTTCTCGATCACCAAATAACTCTCGCGTGAAGGAGCCGGTCCAATTGGGTATGCCTCGTCGGCAAGGCGAACGTGCAGCGAGGCGCGATCGACCTCGCTATACACGGCGACGGCGCGCACCCCCAGTTCCCGGCACGCTCGCGCGATGCGCACGGCAATCTCGCCCCGATTGGCAATCAGGACCTTCTTGAACATTGCGACTCCCCAGAGGAACCCGGAATTCTAGCATCTTGGCCGTTCGCCCGCCTGCACGGGGCGAGGCAGGCTGAGCCGGTAGTGACTCATTTTCGACCAGGCATGAACCAAGCCACTCGCTCAAGCTCCTTCCCAACTGGGTCCGGCGATATCGTCACTTTTCCGCCTGCGAAGTGGAGTTCGATCCTGTCAAAGCGTCTTCCGAGCCTGACGAATGCGTTCAGCAAAAACGCCGAGAATCACATGTGGGCGATTGCGCTGCACTACATGCATTACAATTTCTGCCGCGTCCACCAAATGTTGCGCGTCACTCCGGCAATGGAAGCGGGCATCGCAGACCACGTTTGGAGCATCGAAGAAATTGTGGGGTTGTTCGACATACCAGCACTGGCCACATAACCAGTTGTTGACACGGCCGCCCGTTTTGTGAGAATAACTCCCACATATCCAGTATGATCCAGCATGACCGTAGCAGAACTACTGCGTTTTCTGTATTCGGGAAAGGCAGGAGGATTGCTCATAATATTTACGTCAGGTGCACCTAATTTCGCCTTATTGCGTCTATTGTCTCAGGGAGAGTCCCGGTCATGACTGACATCGCTATAAAGCAACTATTGTCAGAGCTGGTGTCTCTGCCGCATCTTGACCCTTTGCACTACTTGCTAACAGAGTCGGAAGGCAAGCACATTGCTCATTGTTTGGACATCGACTTAATCGCGACTGGAGACACTCGCGAGAAGGCGGCCGTAAAACTGGATAGCTTGGTGAAAGCACATATTGAACTCACGTTGGCGACCCGGCAGTATGAAAACATCGCAACACGGGCACCCCAAATCTATTGGGATCAGTACACCGAAGGCAACCCGGTTGAGTTGGAACCTAGGACACTTCGCATTCAAATCCCCGAATCCGTTCAAATTGTGCCCGTTCCAGAAAGCAAATTGAGAGTTCTTGCGCGTGCCGCGCATGCGGCTTAGCGAAGTCCTAGAGCTTCCCGAATTCAAGACCCGAAACATCGTCCTGATCGGCATCTATAAAACGCAAGATGAGAAAGAATTTGCCGTAGTGGCTCACCGTAGCGAGAAGGTTTTTCCGATCCCGAAGCTACTTCATCTAGTCGAAGTTACCCCAGAAGATCGAGACCCAGAAATTCACCCATCGGAAATGCGGTCAATTCTGTCACGATTCCAATACTTCGAAGAAATCTCCAAGCTTCCCTCAACGTAATCATTTCAGCTGGCCTATGGGCCAGATTCAAACTGAGTCACTACCGCTGGGCCTGCTTCGTTGACACCTATGTGGGCCGCTGTTAGATTGCATACTTTGTGCTTATCGGCCGGCTCAAATTCAGGGTTCAGCGCTTCCTCTGGGTGGCATCTTCGGCAGCGGTGCTCGCGTCTGCCTTCGGCTGCGCCGTCAGTCACAGGACCGTCGTGAAGCCCGCGGAAGCGCCGGTTCCGCTGCAGTCCGCGACGAGAGAAGAGCTCATCGCCAGCTACAATCGCCAGGCGCAAGCGATCCAGTCTCTCAACGCCAGCGTGAGCATGAAGCTGACGGCGGGTTCTGCGTATTCTGGCGTCATCGAGCAATACCATGAAGTGAACGGTTTCATTCTGGCAGCCAGGCCCTCGAGCATTCGTGTCATTGGTCAGGCCCCGGTTGTCGGCAAGAATATTTTCGACATGGTGAGTGATGGCTCGACTTTCAGCATCTACATACCTTCGAAAAATAAATTCATTGTCGGCCCAGCTGATCTCGAGCGTCGCGCCGAGAAACCGATCGAAAATCTCAGGCCGCAACACTTGGTGGACGCGCTCTTCTGGCCAGTCATTGCGGATCAAACACCGGTTTTGTTCGAGCAAGCGAGCGCGAGCGCAGCGCGATTCTACATATTGACTGTCGCGAGGCCGGAGGAGCCGCAATCCGCAGTCGGCTCGGGCGACGCCGGGAGCGCCGCTCCGGTCGAGCAAGGAAGGTCGCAGCGTCCAGCGTCCCACTGGGAAATCGCGCAGAAAATATGGATCGACCGCACCGACCTGCGCGTCTCAAGAATTGAGAATTTTGCTTCCGGTGGTAAGGTGAATTCGGACGTGACCTACGCAAACTGGCAAGCTACGGGCGCTTCGAGCTACCCGTGGCAAATCAACGTCATCCGGCCAGGCGATGACTATCAATTGCAGATCACGATCAAGAAGCTTACTGTGAATGAGCCGATTGCTCCAGATCGCTTCTCCCTGCCGCAGCCGTCCGGCACGGATCTGGTGCGGGCCAGCGAAAACACGGGGGACGACGTTCACAAAGACTCTGGCCAGAACAACAAGGAGCCGCATCCTTAGCGCTTTTGAACTTCTCGAGGCGCGACGAAAATCTATGATTCGTTACATGATTGTGCAAAACGTGCTGCACCGGCCGCTGCGTACGTTCATCACCGTGCTGGCCGTGGCCGTCGAGGTCACCCTGGTAATCATTGTCGTCGGCCTTACCAGCGGCCTGCTTTCGGAATCGGCCAAGCGCATCGAAGGTGTCGGCGCGGACATCATGGTTCAGCCGCCGTCGGCTTCCGTGTTTATGGCGTTCAGCGGCGCTCCCATGCCCATCGCTATCGCAGACAAGCTCGCGCAGCTTGAATACGTCCAGGCTGTCGCTCCCGTCCTGCTGCAATTCAACTCCAATGGACTGGAAATCATTTACGGGATTGAACAGGACAGCTTCCGTGCTGTAACCGGCGGGTTCGTTTTCCACGAAGGCCATGACTTGCAAGGGCCGAACGATATCCTGGTGGACGACGTCTATTCGAGATCAAAAAGAATAAAGCTGGGTCAGACCCTGCGCCTGTTCGATCACGATTTTCATGTGGTGGGCATCGTCGAGCACGGCAAAGGCGCCCGCCTCTTCGTCTTCCTTTCCACGCTTCAGGAGATGGCCGGCGCGCACGACAAGGCTTCGGTCTTCTTCATCAAATGTGATCGTACCGATCACACTCCGGCGGTGATCGATGGAATCAAGCAACTTCTCCCCCGCTACGAGGTTCGTCCGCTGAAGGATTTCATCTCGCTCATGACCTCCTCCAATCTCCCGGGTTTGGGCGCCTTTATCAACGTCATGATCGGTATCGCCGTGGTCATCGGGTTCCTGGTGATTTTTCTCTCGATGTATACCACGATCATCGAACGCACTCGCGAAATCGGCGTTTTGAAGTCCCTGGGCGCTTCGAAGGGTTACATCGTGCGCATCGTTCTCAGCGAGACGACGCTGCTCTGCCTGGGTGGTGTGGTTGGCGGAATTGGTCTCAGTTTCCTGATGAGAGCGATCTTTATCAAGGTGTTCCCGTCGCTTACGATCCTTATTTCCCCCGAATGGGTTTTGCGCGCCGGGCTCATTGCCATTGTGGGCGGCCTGCTCGGCGCTACCTATCCCGCCTGGATGGCCAGCCGTAAAGATCCCGTCGAGGCTCTCGCTTACGAGTAGCTCAATTCCACTCTTCCGCTGCGATTCAGGCGTCCCGATCAATTTGCGGCCGCCTATCCACGCTAGGCAGAAATGCTAAAGACGACTAGAATATTTCTGTCCTCGAATTCGCCGACGCTTGCAGGGGAGCGGCTGTTGGAGCCCATACTTCAGACCGAAAATCTGTGGAAGGTGTATCGCCAGGGTAAAGTCGAAGTTCCCGCCCTGCGCGGCGTCAGCATCGAAATCTTTGCTGGTGAGTTCGTCTCGATCATGGGTCCTTCCGGATGCGGTAAATCAACCATGCTGCACGTGATTGGCGGCTTAGCCCAGGCTACCTCCGGGCGCGTGCTCCTGGACGGCAACGACCTCACTACCATGAGCGACTCCGCGCGCACTCTGCTGCGCCGTCACAAAGTGGGCTTTGTCTTTCAGCGTTTTAATCTGCTCCCTACTCTGGACGCGTATCACAACATCACCCTCGCGCAACACATCCACGGAAATGGATTTGATCCGCACCGCTTCCAGGTTGTCGCCGACCTGCTCGGCCTGAGCGGCCGCCTCAAGCACAAGCCCTCGGAGCTTTCCGGCGGCGAACAACAGCGCGTCGCGCTGGCTCGCGCCATCGTCAGCGAACCGAAAATCGTCTTGGCCGACGAACCTACCGGCAACCTCGATACCAAAAGTTCCGAAGCCGTCCTGGGCCTGCTGCGCCAGCTCAACCAAGACCTCGGCCAGACCATCGTCATGATCACGCACAATCCCGAAGCGGCCGCCTATGGACATCGAGTGTTGCACATGCGCGATGGCGAAGTCGTGGACGGCTCGTCGGTCCACTGATATGCGTACCTTATGGCGAGCGATCGTCCGCACCATTTTCTGGTCGTTTGAACGCGGCAGCTGGCCCTACGATCTGGCCGTGATTCTGATCATTCTGTTTGTGCTGGTCACTCCGTCACGCTGGTTCCACGATCAGCCCCAATTGAGCGCCGCGTTTGGTTCCAAAGTGCAGCTGGAATCGGAAGATCCTGCCAGACAGACGCATACCTATCGCCTGGACGCGACCGTGCTTCCCGCGGAAAAGCGCGCGGTGCGCGCCACTCCTGAACTTGAGCGCGAAACTCATGACATCCTCGCGCGCACCGTCGCCGAATTGAAAGATCAGACTTTCCAGGTTGTGCATATCGAACCCGTGTCCGCCCAGGATGGTTCGATTCTGTACTATGATGTGACCGTGCACCCGTCCCCGCTGATGTAACTTTTTCTCCCCGCCCTCAGACCTGCCTGAAACCTGCCAAGGGCCCCACCGCGTCTAACCAATGTAGTATTATGAACGCTTCGTTAACGGACCGACCACTCGCTGAGGGGCATGATTTGATTGTAAAACGCTTCGTTTGGGGAATTGCGGCAATCGCCGTCCTTTCGATCGCCTGTCTCAGGGTGTTTCCTGCAGTTGGTCAAAACCACGGCCCCGCTACGCTAGACACGACGCTCCGAGAACTCGATCGCTCTGCCAAGGGCTTTCATAGCCTTTCTGCCGATGTCGAGCGCACCAAGGTTACCGTCGTGGTTAACGATCGCTCGACCGAAGCCGGTTCCATCCTGGTGCGCGACGATAAAATGTTGCTGGAGATGAAGCCTCCGGACGCGCGCACCATTCTGCGCACGGGCGACACGCTCTATATCTACACCCCAGGCCTGAAACGCGTTGAGGAATACAATCTCGCGCAGCATCGCGCGCAAGTGGATCAGTACCTTCTGCTTGGTTTCGGAACGCAAGGCAAGGAGCTGCAGAAGTCGTATCTGGTGACGCTGCTCGGTGAGCCGACCGTGGACGAGAAAAAGACGGTGGAACTGGAATTGACTCCCAAATCTCAGGAAGCCCGCAATCAGATTTCCAAAATTCAGATTTGGTTCGATGAGTCTTCCTGGCTTCCGGTGCAACAGCAATTCAATGAAACCGGTTCGGGAGATTATTTCGTCATTCGCTATTCCAGAATCGTGCGCAATCCCGACCTCGGCGACGCGCACTTCAAGCCGCACTGGCCCAAGGGCACCGAGAAAGTCAAACCTCAGGGCTAGCGCCCAGCTCGCCGACTCTCGCTACTTCCTGTCGCTGCGCCCCGCTGATTCGTGCTCAAGCAGTGCGAGCTTGCGCTCAAGTCCCCAGCGATAGCCGGCCAGATTGCCGTCTTGGCGCACGACGCGATGGCACGGCACGACGACCGACACCGGATTTGTCGCGCACGCCCGGGCCACCGCTCGGATCGCCTTCGGCTTGCCAATCGCCCGCGCAACCTCGGTATACGTGCGCGTCGTGCCATAGGGAATCTTCCGCAATTCTTCCCACACCCGACGCTGAAACGCAGTCGCCTGCACGTCGGTCGGTAGATCGAGGTTCGGCTCGCGCCCGCGCAGGTGCTCCAGTATTTTCTCTACCCAGCCGTCCAGACCATTCTTGTCGCGCTCGATCTCCGCGCGTGGATATTCTTTGCGCAACGAACCCTCCAGCGGCCGGTCATCTTTCCCGAGGTACAGCGCGCTGATCCCGCGGTCTGTCGCGCCTACGAGCAATCGTCCGAGCGGCGAACTTACAATCGTGTAGTGAATCTTCATTCCCGCACCGCCCTGCCTATAGGTAGCGGGCGTCATCCCCAATTGCGCCGGTGCGCGTTCATACAATCGGCTGCTCGACCCGAATCCTGCGTCGTACAGTGCGGTGGTCACATCGTCTCCTTTTCGCAATCTGGATTTCAGCCGGCGCATCCTTCGCGCATCGGCATACTGCCGCGGTGAGATTCCCATCACGCTGCGAAAGGCGCGTTCCAGCTGGTGCGCGCTCATTCCCGCAGACGAACTCAGCGTCCCAAGCGTCATGCGTGCCTCGCTGGCATCTCCAGTCGCGGGCTTAGCGGAGTCCGCGTCAATCTGCGCCTCGATCTCCCGGCACACCTTCGCCACTGCGGCTGTGCGTGGGTCGCGCAAACGCACCAGGCGCGGCCGGCAACGCCGACAAGCGCGGAATCCCCTCTGCTCCGCCGCTTCCGGCAACGGAAAGAACTCCACCTGTTCGCGACGCGGTTTCCGCGAAGGGCACGACGGCCTGCAGTAGATTCCGGTGGAACGCACGGCATATACAAACTCACCATCCGCGCTGCGATCGCGCGTTTGTACCGCCTGCCATTGTTTTTCGCTTGGCGCGAGCCCGCGCCTGCCCGTAAAGCTCGCATGAGAAGTTCTCGTCATCAGTTCCATCATCGTGTGAGCCTCGCTCTCACTGCAAAACTAGCGAAACTCAATCAAAGTCGCTATCCGTTTCTAGCGCGCGAACTGGGCGTGCACGTGCCCGGATTCCGCGCCAAGAATAACAAGACCAACCGCTAGCAAAACATGCGTGTCTTCGGTTGTCTTTCGTGCCGAGCGAACAAACAACAAACCCCCAAATCACGGCCCTTTATCCAGCCAGCCGCCGCAACTCCCGCAAAATCATAGCTATCTGTAGCTCCCCCTGGTGTTGTATGATACGGCACCCGGCCATCACTTCCCTTGACGCCGTTCCAGAGTCCGCGCATATTCGGTCTACTGGCAGGGGGGAAGCTTAGGCTGTTCTTGGGGGATAGTACATGGGGGCTGCTCCGGATTGGAAGGGGCCGCGGTCGGTCGTGTCGCCGCTGCGTGAAGTTGAACGCCACACAGTAAGCGTTGCATCTCCGAATGGGAAGCCCGGGCCGCTGCGTTTTGCGCGAGTTCCCACACACGCCATCGGCGTAGCGCGTGAACGCCGCAACAATCCGCGCGCATCTCTCTCGCTGCCGCTTCGTCTCACGCGCGTCGGCGATCATCTCGAGCCCATACCGGTCACGCTGGTAACCCGCAACATCAGCTCCAGTGGCGTTTATTTTCTCGCGCCTCGTGACTTTCAGCCCGGCACCGCGATCGAGCTGGAAGTTGCGCTCATCGAGCGTCCACTGGGCCAAGGCAGCGTGCAAATGTGCACCGCTGCACACATCGTGCGCGCCGAGGAAGTGGATATGCCCGGCTGGCGCGGCTACGCCGCGACCTTCGATGACTTCGCGCTGCGCCGCGACGACATCGTTCCGCTGCGCTATCGCAGTCACTAGAGTCGCGTAGGTAATCCGCACCGTTCGATCGTCCGTCGAACGGAGTCCTTCATCATCCTTCCTCGAGGACCGGAACGCTTTTCGCGCAGAACGGCGAGAATCATCCGAATCATGATCCGCGCGCCGCGCGCGCATTCACTCATTTTTGACACTCACTGCGATCTGATACGATTCCCGTGCTGTGAAAATCACAAGCTTTTCCACACGCGCAGTCCTGTTCGACTGGGATGGCACGCTGCTCGACTCTTACGAAGCCGACCTCCGCGCCTATCTCTCCATGTTTCATGCCCTGGGAATCAACTGGACCGAACGCGAGCTGGCCCGCCACTATTCTCCCAATTGGCTGCGCGTCTACCGTGCGGCTCTGCTCCCGCGCTCCAAGTGGATCGAAGCCGACCGTCTCTGGACCCGCGCCTACAAGCTGGAAAACCCTCCGCTACTTGCAGGCGCGCGCCGCGTGGTGCGGCTCCTCGCGCAAAAATTTGATCTCGGCATCGTCACCAGCGGAAACCGCCCGCGCGTTCGCCGTCAGCTCCGCCAGCTCGAGCTTGCGAGCTATTTTTCGGCTTGTGTCTGCAGCGAGGACGCCTCGAAACGGAAGCCGCATCCCGCCCCGCTGCAGCTGGCGCTCAAACGCCTCCGCCGCGCCCCGGAGCATTGCGTGTACGTCGGCGATACCGCCGAAGACATCGAAATGGCCCGCAGCGCCGGCGTCCGCGCTATCGGCGTACTGGGCCCGTTTCCCACGGCCGCTCGCTTGCGTGCCGCCAGACCCGACCTCCTGCTCGATTCAGTCCAGGAACTCCCGCAGTATTTGCGCATCGGGTCGTAAAGCCGGCTGCTCGCACCGGTCATCGCGTGCTGCCGGCATTCTGTTGTCAGATGGCGCGTCTTTGCTGGCGCAGAAATTATTGCTGGGGAGCAGCAAGCGGAACGCTGGACGATGAGCCTGAATCCGCAGCTGGCGGAGCCGCCGCCGCGCGCAGCTTGAAATCCGTCGAATGGACCACGAGGCGCAGCGGCAATTCATCCTTCCCGTCGCTCTTGAAGTAATCATCCGACCGCGTGTAAGTCGGCAACCAATACTTGCTCTGGAAATTCTCGCGGTAGGTTTCGAACATCGTGAACGGCAGCGCCGTGCCGTTCCCCTCCAGCTCACTCACGAATTTTCCGTAACTCTTCACGATCGCGAAATCGTGATCGTCAATCCAGATCACGCCTTCGAAATACCGTTTCTTGCGGCTCAACGTCTTCGGTTTCACCTGAAAAATATAAGTGTTCAGCTGGTCCAGCTTTTCCTGCCCGGCGTATTTGAAGTTGTAATTCTCGATCTCCGCCGCCGTCAGTGGAAATTCCGGCATGCTGGCGATTACGCGCACGTCTTCCAGCGAAAAATGCATCAGTTTCAAGCTGGATTCCGCCGGCTTCGTCACCCGCATGTAGCGCAGCCCATCGGGCTTCGTATACACTTCGCCGGTCACGCTGAACCTGCCGCCCGGATCGGTCAACTCGTCCAGGCGGATCGACTGCGTGAAGTCGTAGCTGTCATACACTTTCTTCATCACGTCTTCGTTCGCCGCGAATTTGTGGATGATCTCCTCCACCGGCAAAGGCGGGGGACCCGGATGTGGCTCCGCCGGGATCCGCTCCACCTTGAACGTCGGAGGCGGAGCCTGCGGCCCGGGGTCTTGCGCGTGAATGGCGGTCGCGGCGAACAGCAGCATCGCAGCGCCAATCAGCGCCTGGCGGATCGTTCGATATTGCGACGCCAAACGAAAAGTTCGCGGCATTCTGAAATTTGCTGGCATCAATGTTTGGATGCGAAGTTCGCTCTCGGCGTCTAACCCTCGACCATTCTTTGCGAGGGCGAGCAATCATACTCCTTACCGGCACCCGGCATTTTAGCGCGGTCCCGGGCAATACAGCAGTTCCAGCAAAGCCCAAGCAACCCGCGCAAAAATCGCGACCTGCGCTTGCCGCGCGTCTGTTAAAATCACGCGTTTGCGGATTACGGTTCCGCACGATCCATGGCAGATACACCGCAAACCCGCGAGTCCAGACGTTATTTCGTCAGCGGAATGGTGCAAGGAGTTGGCTACCGGTATTTCGCGATGCGCGTGGCGCAGCGCCTCGGTCTTGGTGGCTACGCGAGAAACTTGCCTGATGGTCGCGTCGAGGTTTACGCCGTCGGCAGCGCCCCCAAGCTGGGGGAGTTTCGAGCGGAGCTCGAGCGCGGTCCCCAAGGCGCCTCGGTTGCCAGCGTCGCCGAAGAAGAGGCGTCGCTGAAGCCAAAGTTTGAGAGAGGATTTTCGATCGAGCACTGACGTGCGGCCGCCCGCAGGATGTTTTCAGCCGAATACTTTAGCTCGCTCGCGCACAGCCGCAGCACCGAACGAAGGAGAAGAATGACCGACCTGAAATCGCTAATCCGCGAAATCCCCGATTACCCCAAGCCGGGCATTTTGTTCTACGACCTCACCACCTTGCTGAAGGATCCAACCGGTTTCCATTCGCTCGTGGATCAGCTCTGCGAACAATACAACGGCACGAAAGTGGACATTGTCGCCGGAATCGAAGCCCGCGGATTTATTTTCGCCCCCGCACTGGCCTATCGTCTCGGCGCCGGTTTCGTTCCCGTGCGCAAACCGAAAAAGCTCCCCGGAAAAACGACCTCCGTCACCTACCAGCTCGAATACGGCACCGACCAGCTCGAACTTCACGAAGATGCCATCAAGCCCGGCCAGACCGTCCTCATTTGCGACGATCTGCTCGCAACGGGCGGCACCGCCGCAGCCACCGTCAAGCTGATCGAGCAGCTCGGCGGCAAAGTAGCCGGCGCCGCCTTCGCCGTCGAACTCACGTTCCTCAACGGCCGCGCCAAGCTCCCCGGCATCCACGTGTTTTCGCTGTTGAAGTACGACAAATAGAATCTGGGCGCGCGGCAAATGATGGATTGGCGAGGGAACCGCAAGGATGCCGGACGATTTGAGCAGTTATCTCTTACAGGTTTTATCCGTGTTCATCTGCGTCCATCTGCGCTGCCTTGGACTTGCTCTCCCACGCCGATCCGCGATTTCCCCTGCGCTGCCGCACCACCTCAAACAGCATCACCCCGGCTGCTACCGAAACGTTCAGTGACCGCACCGGCCCAGAGGTGGGGAGGGAAACCAGAAAATCGCAGCGCTTGCGCGTCAATTCGTGCAGTCCTTCGCCTTCACTTCCCAGGACGATTCCAATCGATCCCTTAAGATCCACTTCCGTATAACTTTTCTCCGCGCGCTCGTCGAGCCCCACCAGCCAATAGCCCGCCTCTTTCATCTCCTCCATCGCGCGTACCAGATTCTTCACCCGCGCAATCGGCAGGTGTGCCAGCGCGCCGGCCGACGCCCGCTCGACCGTATCCGTCAAACCCGCCGCCCGGCGCTCGGGAATTACGACGCCGCTCGCGCCTGCCGCGAGCGCGGTGCGTACAATCGCGCCCAGGTTATGCGGATCCTCGATGCCATCGAGCAGCACGAGCAATCCCTGCGGCGTCTTCGCAGCAAGCAGATCCTCCAGCCCCATCGCCGGTTTCGCCGCGCCCAGCGCCGCCACGCCCTGATGCTCGCGCGTCCCCACCAGCCGGTCAATCTGCACGCGATCTTCAAACCGCACCGGCACGCCCTTGGCCTTCGCCAGCTGCACCACGGCCTCTACGCGGTCTCCGTGGCGCCCGCGCGCGATGACCACGCGGTCCAGCGGCCGGCCCGCCGCCAGCGCCTCCTCGACCGCGTGAAATCCCGTAAGCCAGTTCATCGCCATCCGACCTGCCGTCCCGCATTACTTCTGGTTTATGTTTTCTCTGCGAACTGTGCGGTAAGCTCAACCTTCCAAAGTTGCAATCGTGTGCGCCGCAATCGCCTCGCCGCGCCCGATCTCGCCCGTGCCTTCGTTCGTCTTAGCCTTCAGATTGATCTGCTCTTCGGCAATCCCGAGCGATTTCGCCAGCGCCGCGCGCATGGCAGGGAAGTGCGGCCCCAATTTCGGGCGTTCGCAGATCACCACCGCGTCCAGATGGCTGATGCGCAGCTTGCGCTCATCCAGCAGTTTCCGCGTGTGCTCCAGAAAAAGCAGGCTCGAGGCACCCTTCCACTTCGGATCCGTATCCGGAAAATGCGTCCCAATATCCCCGAGGCTCGCAGCCCCCAGCAGCGCATCGCACAAAGCATGCGCCAGCACATCGCCGTCGGAGTGTCCCACTGAGCCTTTTTCGAACGGCACCTCGACCCCGCCGATCATCAGCCTTCGTCCCGCCGCCAGCCGGTGCAAATCGTATCCAATTCCCGAACGTGTCATTCGGCTTCCTTGATTCGAAGTTCGACTAACCTGCTTGTGAGACGCTTGATCTGAAATCTAAACAGAAAAAGGAACGCCGCAAGAGGTAACACAGCGAGCACCATAGCTCCCCAATAGGCGATTGAACCTCGAGGAATGTCGCTGACTGTTCTCGTCGTTACGCCTCGGCTCCGAAGATGCGTGGTCAAGCTCTCGATCTGGCCAATGGAAATCGCCGTCCGGAAGGGCTCCCGCGGAGTGTGAAGTTCACCCCGGATCTCTTCGCCGTCCTTCAAGTTTGTGAATGTGGCGCTGACGACATTGCCTGCGTCTATGTTGTCAACAAGCGTCCCATATTCCATCACCCGCGCTGGCCGCCCAGGGAGGATCATGCGCAGGGCGACGATAGGCACCAGCAGAATGACGAGCCAGAACATCAGCCTAAATAATAGTAGCTCGACATAGGTCAGTCCCAGTCGCGTCTTACCGAGCGTCTTCATTGCTTTGCCGCTTTACGTTCCTGCTCCAGATAAAACCGCGCCAAATCCATATCCGCAGGCCGGGTAATCTTGAAATTCCGCTCCGAGCCCAGCACCACAAATACTTCGTGCCCGAATCGTTCCACCAGCGCCGATTCATCCGAAGCGAGCACGCCATCCGACTGCGCCTTGCGAAACGCATCCCGCAGCAGCGCATAGGAAAACGCCTGCGGCGTCTGCGCCAGCACGATCCGCTCGCGGGGAATGGTCGTTGTGATCAGCGCCATATCTTCGGGCAAGGTCGCGCGCTTCACTTCCTTCACCGTATCAATCGCCGGAATTCCCAGAATCGCCGCGCCGCGCTTGCGGGCCTCTGCGATCACGCGTTCCAGCTGTTCGGCCGTCACGAACGGCCGCACCGCATCGTGTACGAGCACCACGTCCGTCGCGGGGTCCACCTGCGCCAGCGCGTTCGCTACAGACTGCTGCCGCGTATCGCCGCCATGCACCACCCGCGCCGGTCTCCCGAGCGCTGCCTTCGCGACTTTGTCCTGCAGAGACAGCACGTCATCGGCGCGCGTCGAAAGAAAAAAATCAGTGATGGCGCTGCACGCGGCTAAGCGGCGCAGCGTGAAAATCACCAGCGGCATCCCGCCCAGTTCAAGGAACTGCTTCGGCATTTCGGCGCCCATGCGGGTGCCCAGACCTGCGGCAGGAATGATGGCGGCGACTCGGCTCATAAAGGGTAGCCAGTCTATCGCAATCCAGCAGCCCAGCACAGGCACTCTTGTTTACATGGGGAAGCCTGCGGCAGGAAAAACTCGCTCAGCGAAGCGCGAGTGGGAAGCGGTTGCAGCGGCGCAGTGCAGTGCGCCATTTGCGATTTCACCTGTAGATCACTTGAGGCCAGGAGACCGCCGCCGCTAACCCCTGCCGGTATCAGGATAAAGCGGCCGCGCAGGCCGTTCGCCGCCGGGAGTTGCGCCTTCGTTTGCTCGTGGAGCCGATGGAGGTTCCGCATGTGGCGTACCCTGCGCCGCGACGCGGGGAATCTGCTGCTCGCCGCGCTCGTCATAGCGGCCGAAGATCATTTTCCCGGCGGTGGTCTGATGAACGGAAGTCACGGTGATGTCGATCGTCTTGTTGATCATCTTGCGCGCGCCATCCACCACCACCATCGTTCCATCGTCCAGATAGGCCACGCCCTGGTTGTATTCTTTTCCTTCGCGCAAAATGAATACGCGCATGGTCTCACCGGGCAGCACCACAGGCTTCAGCGCATTGGCCAGCTGGTTGACATTCAGAATCTCGATCCCCTGCAGAGCGGCAACCTTGTTCAAATTGAAATCGTTGGTCACGATTTTCGCATTGTAGCGCTTGGCCAGCTCAATGAGCTTCAGGTCCACTTCCGGTATCTGCAGGAAATCGTCGTCGGCGATCTGTACTTCCAGGTGCGCCATCTTCTGGATTCGTTGCAGCACTTCCAGCCCGCGGCGTCCCCGTTGCCGTTTCAACGGGTCGGCGGAATCCGCCACCAGCTGCAGTTCGTGCAGCACAAACTGCGGGATGATCACCGTGCCGTCCAAGAATTGTGCGTCCGCGATGTCCGCGACTCGACCGTCAATAATCACGCTGGTATCCAGCACCTTGAACGAGTGCTTCAGGCTGCGCTCGCTGCCGAATAATCCGCCCAGGGCCTGCAGATTCAGCATGTCGCCCTTATTCGCGCCCAGAATCAGCCCGATGTAGGCCATCACCAAAAACGCCGCCAGGCTGAAAAACGACCGGGTGCTCTCCGGCATGATGGTATGCGTCAGGATGAGCGATGTCAGGTAAGCCCCTAGCAGCCCCAGGATCGATCCTATCGCCGCGCCAATCAACCGGCGCAGGCTGGCATGACGCAGCCGCAGCTCGAATAAGATCACCGCCAGCCCAAACAGAAATCCCGTCGCCGCTCCCGATTCAGGCGACACGCTGAACGGACGAAAATGAAAGCCCGCCGCAACGCACACGGCCATGAACACAATTCGTATCCCCAGCATGTCCCAAAACGTGCCCACGTGCTCGTGCGCTGCACGTGAGGGCGATGCCGCCTTACTCGGGGGATTTTCAGGGACTGCGACGCCAGGAGGACGATTCTGAGACCCAAGGTTCCTCTGCATGGTTCCACCTTATGAATATGAAGAAGGCGAATCCCGCTCCCTTACTTCGCCTCGAGTTATTGTTTCCGGCCTATTATGTTTTGGAGCGCCCTGCCGGGATAATGAGACTTGCTTTATGAAATCCTTATGATCTCGACAGTATAGCACCGCGCACGAAGCCCCCGTCAACGAGGTGTGCCGGTACCGTACAGCTCCCAACCGCGCTCGATTACTGCAGCATAGGGTCATCGTCGAGCCGCCGAGTTTTCTGCCGTGCGAGACGGACTAACCTAATTAGACTACCGCGGGGCTGGATCGTTAGGGGCGTCGCCCAACGGATTGGGGTTGGGGGGGTTGCCAGGGCGAACTCCAGGGTATCGGGAATTGGCGGGTAAGCGACCGGACGCCGCAGGTGCCTTGTCTCGGAATCCCGCGCCTTCGCTCCCTGCTTACTTGATCTTAGCCACGCGCCCTTCGGTAGGGAACTTCTGGAATTGCAGAGCGTCATGCCCCGGCACGACGCGGTCCGCTGAGCCGGCCAGGCTAATCATCCGCGCCTGTGCGGCGATGTTGGCCGCATGATCCGCGTCACGGAACGTGGCGCTCGCCAAGTGGGAGGAAAGGTTGAGATAGAGATAACAATTGTCCGAAGCCAGCACGTACGTCGGGCTCCCCTCTACCCTCAGATATTGCGAAGCGTAGGTATGCCGTGCGCCGGTGTAAGCGCGAATGCCCGGAAAGATTTCGACGTTATCGCCATCCACCAGGTGCATGCGACCCTCGGTATTTAGTTGCAAAAGTTCCTTGGCGTCTTCCGGATCAATGCCGCCGTGGTCACCGCCCGGTTGCCACGCTTCCATGGTGTAGTAGCGATATTCTTCCCTCTGAATCCAGATATTTGCTTTCGGAAACAGGTCAATTCCGCCCAGGTGATCCCAGTGCGCGTGGCTGATGACGACGTCGGTGACATCCCCGGGCTTTACTCCAGCCGTCTCTACCGCCTGGTCGGGCCGCAGATAATCCTTCATCGGAAAATCCTTCAGAAAAGTCTCGCGATGAAAACCACTGTCGAAAAGAATCGTATGTCCCCCGCCGCGAATCAGCCAAACCACCATGGCAATTTCGATTTTCTCGTCCCGGGGGCCGCCGATCACCAGTTCCGAAACGGGTACATCCGGAGAACTGGCATAACGTACGGCTTCAATCGTATACTCCGGCGTCGCAGGCGCTCCCAGCAACGCAGCAAGCATCGCGAGGATCAAGAAGAGTTTCATGTCGACTCGATGATACGGAGAACGGTCGGGACTGCAAGCGGGAAATCAGAAGTTAAACGTAGAACTTCGGAACGCGCCGCCCCAGCGCGCACAGCAAATCGGACGTCACCGTCCCAATCTCGTGCGCCACTTCGGAAACTTCAATCGACGCATCGCCATCCTTCCCGTAGATCGTCACCACGTCACCCAGCACGGCTTCCGGCACGTCGGTCAAATCCAGCGTGGTTAAATCCATCGAGATCGTTCCCACCAGCGGCACGCGTCGCCCGCGCACCAGCGCCCATCCGCGGTTGGTTAGCGCGCGCACCACGCCGTCGGCATACCCCGCATTGATCACCGCAATGCGCGAGGGCCGCTTGGTCACAAACCGCGCGGCGTAGCCTACGCCTTCTCCCACCGGCACATTGCGCAGCGAAATGATCCGCGCCCGCAGCGAGAGGCTCGGTCGCAGCGCCATTTGGCCCATCACTTCCTGTTTTTTTTGTGGCGGGTCAAACGACTGGTAATAGCCGTAGAGTATCGCTCCAGGACGAACCATGTCCGACCACGTGCTCGGCCGCGCGCAAATCGCGCCGCTGTTCGCCATGTGCACGATCCCGGGCGAGATGCCCAGTGCGCGCAAACGTTCCAGGCAGGACAGAAAAATCTTCTCCTGGTCGTTGGTCTGTTGCGCCGTGAAATCTTCGGCGGACGCGAAGTGCGTGAACGTTCCCTCCAGCGCGATGTGCTTGCAACTTGCCAGAGTCCGCGCAAAGCAGTCCACTTCGTTGGCCGCAATCCCCAACCGGTTCATGCCCGTATTAATCTTCAAATGAAATCGCAGCCGGGATTTTCCGCCGGCCGTCTTGGCGCTGCGCTCCAGATGACCCAGATCATCCACGCGCGTCACCGTGGGCGTCAGGTTATTTTGGATCAGCCGTTTTTCTTCTCCCGGCCAGAAGCCCGTCAATATCAGAATCCGTTTGCGGATGCCCGCCTCGCGCAGCTCCACGCCTTCGTTTGCGCAGGTTACGCCGAACCACTCTGTCCCGGCCTTCTGCAGCGCCCGGGCGACCGGCACGGCGCCCAGTCCGTAGGCATTCGACTTCACCACCGCCAGAATTTTTCGTGACGCTCCCACTTGCTTGCGAATCACGCGCAGATTGTGCAGGATGGCCTCGAGCGAAATTTCCGCCCACACCGGGCGTCCCGCAAAATGAATGGTTTTCGGCATCGTCATTTAGAATGCCAGACTCCTCGTCGCGCGCGCGAACGAAATTGCCATGCGCAATTCGCTTCGCGCCGTTTAGGTAAACATCCAGATTGGATTGTTGCAGGACGCCTGCCACCTGCGCGCGCACGATCGCGAGGTACCCAGATTCGCTGTAAGGGTCTGACAGGTATGGGGTTACGGGATCGCTCGCGCAGCATTGACGCGTCTCTTGGGGAGGACACATCGCAGGGTCTGCGTTCATTCCGACACGAGCGTGGCTCCGCAGCGACAAATCCGGCGATCGTTACTCCTGCGGCTCGCCCCCAGCACTCCAGGCATCCGGCGCTGCCTCTTCAAACCGCGTATGCCGCGCCAGAAAAACGAAGTTCAAATTCCCGGTCGGACCATTGCGCTGCTTGGCGATGATCAACTCGGCCTTCGCGCGATCTTCGTCCGGCAGATCGGTCTTGTAAAAATTAGGCCGGTTGATGAACAGCACCACGTCCGCATCCTGCTCAATTGCGCCCGATTCGCGCAGGTCCGCTAGTTGCGGCTTGCGCTCCTCGCGTTCCGGCGCGCGCGTCAACTGGCTGAGCACCACAATGGGCACCTTCAATTCCTTGGCCAGCCCTTTGAGCGCCCGCGACATTCCCGAAACTTCTTCTTGACGATTGCTCTGCCGGCCCATATTCGTCGGCACTACCAGTTGCAGGTAATCCACGATGATTAGCGAAAGCCCGCGGTCGCGTTTCAGCCGCCGCGCTTTCGCGCCCATCTCCATTACCGTCGAAGAAGCCGAATCATCAATCCACAGCGGCGCCTCGGCCAGATTCGTCAGCGCTCCGGTCACTTTTCCCCAGTCGTCGCGGTTCATGTGCCCCGTGCGGAATTTGTGCGCGTCCACGCGCGCCTCCGAAGCCAGCAAGCGCAGCAGCAGCGATTCCTTCGACATTTCCAGGCTGAAGATCGCGACCGGCTCGCGATGCCGCACCGCCACATTTTCCGCGATGTTCAGCGCCAGCGCCGTTTTTCCCATGGAAGGCCGCGCCGCCAGAATAATCAGCTCGGAAGGCTGCAAGCCCGCCGTTTCGTTGTCCAGGTTTGCATATCCCGTAGCGAGCCCGGTGATCCGCCGGCCCTCGCTGAAGATCTTTTCCAGCCGCTCGAAATTGTCACGGACCAGTTCTTTGACGCCGATCAGCCCGGCCTTCACCCGGTCTTCCGCCAGCTGAAAAATCACCGATTCGGCGCGGTCCAGAATCACGTCCGCATCGTCGCCGGCCGCGAGCGCCTGCTCCTGAATCGCGGACGCGGAAAAAATCAGGTTGCGCAGCACCGATTTTTCTTTGACGATCCGCGCGTAGTGCTCGACGTTGGTGATTCGCGGCAGCCCGTCCGCCAATTGCGAAAGATAGGCAATCCCGCCCGCCGCTTCCAGCTCGCCGCGCCGCGACAAATCTTCCATCAGCGTCACAATATCGATCGCCTGCTGCTTTTCTCCCAGCTGCACCATGCGCTCGAAAATCTGCCGGTGCTGCGGCAGAAAGAAATCCTCCGAACGCACCTTCTCGATCGCCGCATTCAGCGCATGGTTATCCAGCAGGATCGCGCCCAGAATGCTGCGCTCTGCTTCCAAGTTGTGCGGTAATGGTCGTTCGAGAGTCGAGTCGCTTGGCATGGTCCGTCGTTGTGCTCGGAGGTAACGACTGTAATCTTACGCTCGCTTGCTCGCCGCAACAACACGCATGCACGCATCGCGCGTCGAGGAATTTCCCCCCGAGCGGCAAACCAGATTGTGGGCATCGAGAACGGGCGCGTCAACCGTACCACCCTGTGCAAGATATCGGAAAAGTGGAAAAGCGCTGGTGCAAAAAAAAAGGGGCGTCCCGAACTTCGAGACGCCCTGTTTCTTGCGATTGCTAAAATCCATCCGCCGGCGAAAGCACGCCGCGTAAAACGAAAGCCGAACTACTCTTCCTTTTTCACCGCAACCTTCACGTTCACGATGACTTCGCGGTGCAGCTTCACGGGAACCTCATATTCGCCCATCACCTTGATCGGCTCCGCCAATACAATCTTCTTCCGGTCAATCCCAAAGCCCTTGGCAGCCAGCGCTTCGGCAACATCGAGCGAGGTAACCGACCCGAATAGCTGATCGTTCTCGCCAGCCTTGCGCGTGAATTCAAGTGACACGACGGCGAGCTGCTCGCCCTGTTTCTGCGCCGCTTCCTTCTCGGTGGCTTCCTTCTTCGCGAAGTGCGCCCGCATCCTCTCGAGGCGCTTCAAATTTCCGGCCGTAGCTTCCAGCCCCAGCTTGCGCGGGAGCAAAAAATTGCGCGCATAACCTTCTGCAACTTCCACCAGTTGGCCGCGCGTTCCCAGCTTTTCCACGTCTTCCTGCAGAATGATTTGCATTGTATGCGGACCTCGAATCCTTATCGTCGTTTCGCTGCTACTGCTCCTGCAATCATCGTTATGCCATGGGGCAGGTCCTGCGCCTGCGGGACTCGCCCGGTTTGACTCTCTGCGAACTACAATTCCGCCGCGAACGGCAGCAGCGCGATATTCTGCGCCCGCTTGATCGCGACGGTCAGCCACCGTTGGTGCCGCGAACAGGTCCCGGTCATGCGCCGCGGCAGAATCTTGCCGCGCTCCTGAATGAACGGCGCCAGAATCTCGGCCTTCTTGTAATCAATGAAATCGGCCTTGTCCACGCAGAACCGGCAGACCTTCTTCTTGCGCACGAAATTCCGCTTCCCGCGCTTCGCTGGTCCGCCAGGCCGTCCTCCGCCCGGGCCACCGGGGCCGCCCGGTCCTGAAGACCGCATCCCTCCCGACGAGGGGCCGTGCGATTGCTGCATTGGTGCGTTTTCTTCTGCCATTCGATTCTCCTGACTAATTTCCCTTCGATCTCATGCGCTTGGGTGTGGTAGGGGCGGGACTGAGACCCGCTCCTACCGCCAAAAACCGCTTGCCGCTTACGCCGTGGGCGCCGACTGCTCGCTCGGAGGCGCGATCGGTGCAACGGGAGCCGCCGGTGCTGCCACCGCCTTACGCGGACGGCGCGCGGCGCGACGCTCGCGGTGGCGCTTCAATTTTTCCTGCCGCTTCAATTCTTCATCGAGTCGCACGGTCAGGTACTTGATCACCGGATCCGCCACCTTCAACCGGCGCTCCAGTTCCTTCACCACTTCGCCGTGCGTCGATTTCACGACCATATACACAAAGTATCCCTCGTGCAGTTTCTGCACGCGGTACGCCATGCGCTTGCGGCCCCACTTGGCCACAGACTCGATCTTGGCGCCCTTTTCCGTAGCCGTGCTCTCCAGGGTCGCAATCACCTTATCCACGTCTGCTTCCGGCGTATCCGGCCGGCAGATAAAAATCAGGTCGTACTGACGCTCTTCCATAGGTCCTCGATTCCTCGTCGTCTCTTCCGCAACTTCAGAGTACTAGAAGCCCTTCACTCCGAATCTTCTTCGTCGGCCTCGACGCGCCGGTTAAATTTCGCCATGGCCTTGCCCGCGCCCTCGGCGACAATCAATTCCACGGCTGCTGCGGCATCCGCAGTCATCTGCACGGCAATTTCCCGCTCGGGCTTGCGCATCGTCCCGAGGACGTAATCCGCCATGTCCTCCAGCGGATATTCCGGTTTCACGCCCAGCCGCACGCGAATAAATTCGTTCGTGCCGATCGAGGCGATGATCGACTTCAGTCCGTTGTGCCCGCCAGCGCTTCCTCGTTCCCGAATTCGCAGCATGCCCCACGGCAAGGCGGCCTCATCGCTCAGCACGATCATTTCCGCGGCCTTCGATTCATACCGCTCGAGCAGCATCCGCACTGCCGCGCCGCTCAGATTCATCATCGTCTGCGGCTTGGCCAGCACGACTTCGTTTCCCGCGATGGCTCCCAGGCCAACGTAGGATTTCGCCTCCGGGCGCGTCACCCGAATCCCGGCGCGCCCGCCGAGCGCATCCACCGCCAGAAAGCCCAGGTTGTGCGGCGTGAACTCGTATTCCGGGCCAGGGTTTCCGAGGCCGACGATAAGTCTCATTTTTACCCTGAGCGTTCGCCGCTGCTTGCGTCGCGAAACTACTTCTTCTTTTCGGACTTCTCCGCCTTCGCAGGAGCTTCGGCGGCTTCGCCTTCGCCCTCTTCCACTTCCTTCTTGCCCTTCTTCATAACTTCCGGTTCAGCCGGCGCCGCATCGGCGGTCACGGCCGCATCCACCACCGGCTCCTCTTCCTTCTTCAGCACGACAACGTGCGCGATCACGCGAACCGGATCGGTCAGCAATTTGATCTTCGCCGGGTCAAACGGCAGGTCGGCAGCCCGCAACTGTTTGCCAATCAGCATCTCCGTCACATCCACCCGGAATTCTTCGGGAATGTCGGCCGGCAAGCATTCGATTTCCACTTCGCGGGTAACCGTCTCGAACACCCCGCCCTGCATCTTCACGCCCTGCGGTTCGCCAAAGGTATGCACGGGCACCATGACGCGCATGCGCACGTCCATCGCGATGCGGTATAGATCCACGTGCAGCAATTTGCCGCTTACCGGATCCACCTGCCAATCCTTCACCATCGCCTTTTCGGCGGTGCCGGACTCGACTTGCACCGTAAAGATCGTGTTGTGCCCCGTTTCCGACCGCAGAATGCGCGCCACCTGCTTGGCGTTCACGGAAATGGAGATCGAATCCTTCTTCCCGCCGTACAGAATCGCCGGGACCATCCCGCTCAACCTGGTGCGCCGCGCTGGGCCTTTGCCGCGCCCTTCCCGTACCTGGCCTTCGATTGTAAATGTCTCCATAACTCCCTCGTTGCGCCGGCCGCTCTTTGCTGCCTCTCGCCGGCTTGCTTTTCCCCTCGAAACCTGCCGGCGCGAAGCCGGCGCTGCCACTAAATAAATAATTCGCTGATCGAAGTCTCTTCGTGAATTGACTGAATGCCGCGCGCCAGCAACGGCGCGACGCTCAAGGCCTTGATCTTGCCCAGCTTCTGCGCCGCTTCGCTCAGCGGAACCGAATCCGATACCACGACAGCCTCGATCTTCGACTTCGCGATCCGTTCGACCGCTGGCCCGGAAAGCACCGGATGGGTGCACGCCGCAAATACTCGGGTTGCGCCATGCTCCAGCAGCGCCTCCGCCGTTTTCACCAGTGTTCCCGCCGTGTCAATGATGTCGTCAATCACCAGCGCCGGGCGCCCGGCCACGTCGCCGATCAGGTGCATCACTTCGCTCACGTTCACGTCAATGCGCCGCTTGTCCACGATCGCCAGCGGCGCGCCAATTCTCTTGGCGAAGAATCGCGCGCGCTCGACTCCGCCGGCATCCGGTGAAACCACAGTGATCGGGCCCAGCTGCATCTTCTGAAAATATTCCACCAGCACGGGCGATGCAAAAAGGTGATCCACGGGAATATTGAAATATCCCTGAATCTGCGGCGCGTGCAAGTCCAGCGTCAGTACCCGGCTTGCGCCCGCCGTCTCCAGCAAATCAGCCACCAGCTTTGCCGAAATCGCCACCCGCGGCCGGTCCTTGCGATCCTGCCGCGCATAGGGGTAATAGGGAACCACCGCCGTAATGCGCCACGCCGAAGCCCGCTTGAAGGCGTCAATCATCAGCAACAACTGCATCAGATTGAAATTCACCGGCGTGCAACAGGGCTGCACCACGAATACATCCGCGCCGCGCACATTCTCCAGTATCTGATAACGCGTCTCGCCGTCGCTGAACTGCCCGTGCTCGGCTTCGCCCAGCGGTACGCCCACGTACTTGCAAATCGCCTTCGCCAGCGCCGGATTGGCAGTACCGCAGAAAATCTTGAATTTATCGTCGGTCAAAAATCTTCCCTCAGCCGCCCACACTCAGGCGCGCATGCGCATCCGCACGCCAGCCCAAAGCACGGCCATAGTCTTCCCTGGATAGGGTTTCAACGACGAAAACCGAATCTTCCGGGAACGCACGAGCGGCTCGG
>Ga0210394_10001843_pt1 | contig 31674 bp, 25 predicted proteins | sample IncBWC12MmetaG_FD_160121 | JGI IMG/M metagenome (GOLD analysis project Ga0210394, IMG submission 160121) | Forest soil microbial communities from Barre Woods Harvard Forest LTER site, Petersham, Massachusetts, United States - Inc-BW-C-12-M | ecosystem: Environmental > Terrestrial > Soil >... | reverse complement strand
ACCGAAACCTAGAAAGGAAGGTGACTGGTCAGCTTAGTTTCGGCTTGTAGCAGTACTCAATTCCACCGCAGCGCACTGCATCCAATATGACCAGTCAGCTTAGTATGTCAACGAATTTAAGATCACGTTTACTTCAACAGCGCCTTGAAGGCGGTGTTCATGAAGTCATCGACCGGTCGACGATTCCTGGTGATCTTGACTTGGAGCGCCGCACCTTCCCACGCATTCACCAGGAAACGCGCCGTCTGGCTCGCATCGTGCCGGGGATCGACCTCGCCCCTGGCCTGTGCCTCGCTAACAGCCTGTTCAACAGCGCCGCACCAGGTCTCGAATACGAGCCGCAATTCCTCGCGCATCTTCGGGTATTCCTGCGCCATCTCGGCGGCAAAACGCCCAAGCATGCAGCCGCGCTCGAAGCCGGCGGCGAGCAGGCGTTCGGACAAAAAGCTGAAATGATTTTTCAGCCGCTGCAGCGGCGGGACGCCGTCCTCAAACAGAAGATCCGGGCGGGTGCCTTCGAGATAACGCCGCAACGCGTCGATCGCGAGATCTTCCTTGTTCTCGAAATGATTGAAAAACGAGCCCTTGGGGACGCCGGCCGCGCTCGTAATGTCCTGGATCGAACACCCGTTGAATCCATGCGCGTGCAGGGTGTTGACTGCGCTGCTGGCCAATTTTTCGCGTAGGCTGGGTCGTGCCATGGCGCTCTCCCGGGCGATTTCTTCTAAGAAGCATGACAATTCTTCTAGGAAGAATGACAAATATACGACTGACCGACTTATTTCAACGCCGTCAGCGTAAAATATGACCAGTCAGCTTGAATTATCGCCAAATAGCTACCATCATACCATTACGCAAGCGTTAAATCAGGCAAGCACCTTTGATCGACGCGTTCCGGCTAATTCGAAAAATCGCGCTGGCTTGAGCTGGGAGGCCATCAGGGATTCATCCCAGCCGCTTCCAAGCCGCGACCTACCGTCGGAACGGCGAGGTGGATCCTATTTCGATTGCGCCTTCTCATGCGAGGCAAGGCCGGTCGGCTTGTAATCATAGGTCGGATAGAACTCGGTGCGGTAACTGCCCCAAGCCGTAGTCTCCAGGATCCGGTTGACCTCGCGAAGGCGGCTCGCCGGGAGCCGCAGCGTGACGACCTGCCCAATGCCCATCATCACATACCAGCTGACGACCTCGACGCCGGCCGGCGGAAACGCCTTGTAGAATCCCTGCCTGTCGAGTTGCGCGTTGAGTTCGCTCAAGGGGCGCGACTGATCGTGCTTGAAGAACACCGTGAGCATGACGGCATTGTCGGGCGTCGGTGTTGCGTTTTCGGCCGGCGCAGGCGGCGATGCCGGTGCCGTCTGCGCCCGGGCGCTCCCGCCAAAACCGAGAACGGCGATCACCGCGATCATGGCCAGCGAAGATCTGCCAAGCCACGGCGTGAGCTTAGCTGACCTGGCCTTCAATGACGGGGCTGCCTGCTGCATCGATTGTCTCCTTGTTTTCTTGGGCGGCTGACGCAGTTGCCGCGTGGTCGACGCAGCGATCATCGCAGGCCAAGGCCAGGTTTGAACCTGATAACATCGTGATTGTTGATCGCGACGGCGAAAGCCTAGGCCGAACCGCCGACGATATTCTTGCAGAAGGCGACCCCGTCGTTCACGACGTCCCGCCCCTTCCACGCCCAGTAGGTCATGCGGCCGGCCAGAGAGTTGTGACTGCGCAGGCGGCGCGAACCCAGCACGTGACCGACATTGTCGGGAAACCGGCTGACCTCGCTTTCAACCAGCTCGGTGATCGATGCCATCAGCGCATCGAGCCTTTTTCCCCAATCGGATTCCGCGAGCTGATCGATACGGACCCGCAGCGCATATTCCGTATCGTAGATGTCGATCAGAAGCTCCTTGGCGACGAGGATACGTTCCTGCTTGAGCGCCACGCGCAACAACTCGCGCTTGTCCTGCAGCCGGTCCAGCACCATGGTGACGACGATCGCATAGGGCGTGGCGGCGAGGTCGGCCGCGTTCTTGGTCGGCGAGGCCTTGGTGGCGAGGCGAATCAACTGCCAATGCGGCTTGAGCCGTCCGGCCACCAGCGCCAGCGCGAAAGCAACCTGCTCGGGATTGGTTTTCGCGAACGCGCCCAGGAGTGGTGTGACCTTGGCAAGTTCGGCGTCTTCGAAACGGCGCATTTTGGCCGGCAGCGCTTCGTCGAATTTAGCCAGTTGGTCGCGTGCGCGCAGCGCGGCCTGCATCTTGACCAGATCGTCGAAGACCGCGGGCGAGGCCGTGTAGGCCGCGAGCTTGGCGCGAATCTGGTTCGCGCTGTCCGGTGAGTTGAGGATGTTCTCCATGCTTTTCACGACCTTGGTCTGAAAGGTCGCGGCGGCCTGACGGGCTTCGCGTTGCTTGTCGGCCGCGATCAGATCGGTCACCTGCTTGGTGTAATCGCGCGCCATGGTCGGCAGCAGGTCACGGCTGATCCATTCCCAGATGGCCGACAGCGATCCGCGCTGTATCCCGCCAGTCGCGGCATGTTGAGGAGCGCCTTCGAGCAGCAACGGTTCCAGTGGCGCAAAGAAATGGCGGGCCGGCGTGCTATTGCGCTTCTGAGTCTGCCCGCTGCTGCGGAACTCCGCGCGCAGCGTTTCCAAGACCTGGACCGCGCCCGGTATTTCGGCGCCGCAATGCTCCAGCCGCTCCAACTCCTCCAGCAGATTGCTGCGCGTCGGAGGCGTCAATCGTTGCAAGAACTCCTTAAGGCGGGTCTGAATCATTGCAAGATGGTTTGCGATTGGTAAGGGAAGCCTCTGCCGTCCACGGCCAGCATGCGCTTCGGACAATAAAAGCAGGCCGCCGTAAATTAAGTCGTAAAAAAACGGTAAGAGGTTGCCTCTTCCCGGGTTCCTATGTCAGGCGGGCGCCGATGGGAAGCGGACAGGTCACGGCATGTTGCTCATAATGCGACATTTTTGCCGTTTATTCCGCGCTGCGAAGATTAACCGAATTCTAACCCTTCGAATCGATCAGCCGGAACAGGCGCGCCGACGTGCCGCTTCTTAGGGACATTGGATCAGAGTGGTGTCGCCGCCGCGGTTTGCGAGACTCGTGCGGAGTGCGGCAGCGACCGATCACCCGTATTTACGCGGGAGCCGAAATTAACGTGAAATTGTCGCGCGAGCCACTAACGGTTGCAAAAAGGGACGCGTTCGATCTCCGCGCAGATATCAGCATGACTTCCTTCTGCGTCGCTCGCGGTCTCATGGCGATAAATGGACGAGACCATGGCCGAAGATAAAAAGGCAGTCGATCGCGTCTCGTTCGGCCGTGGCTATGACGTCTGCATCATGGGCATCGACGGAACCTGGCGCCGCGACTGCCTTCTCAAGGCGGTCTCCGACAACGATGCCGTGCTGACGGTCGAGGGCTCCATCCAGGGCCTCAATCTCAAGGAGTTCTTTCTGCTCCTGTCCTCCACCGGCCTCGCTTATCGCCGATGTGAACTTGTCCGCGTCAACGGAACCGACATGGACATTCAGTTCCTGAAGGCGAAGTCCCGGAAAAAGAAAACCGGCGCATCCGCACACTAGTGGTTCGATTCTGACATTTGCATTCCGATCCCGCAGCAAGTATGCGGATTTCTGAACCGCCCACCAGTGGTCCCTTGATGCCGACATTTGCATTTCGGTCCGGCGGCCTCGTGGGGCTTGCTCGCCGAATAGACTCCACCGCAAAACTTCGTGTTTAAGCGATGGACCACACAACTATACTACTTGTGGGTTAAGTGAACGTCCCTTACAAATAAGCCTATGCGCGATTTGTGCCTGCGTTGCAGGGACTTCAGATCGGCGGTACTAGCCCGCGTCGTTTTTTGCCTTACAAGGGACGATGTCATATGACCGAAAAACCGCCTCATCGCGGTGAGATCTTCGTCGTCGACGACGACCCCGCGGTCCGCGAAACCCTTTCCATTGTCTTGTCGGCCGGAGGTTACGAAGTCATCTGTTTTGCCGACGGAGCGGCGCTGCTTTCGGTGGCGCGGAATCGCACCCCGGCATGCATCCTGCTTGACGTGCATATTCCCGGCAAATCCGGCCTCGATATTCTGAAGGAATTGCACGGCGAGGACTATCCGGCGCCGATCTTCATCATTTCCGGCCAGGGCGACATCACCATGGCCGTCAACGCGATCAAGAGTGGCGCGCTGGATTTCATCGAGAAGCCGTTTCGCGGCAACGAAATCGTGGCGCGGCTGAACGAGGCGATCGATGCCTATGCGCGCCGTCAGGCCAGCCGTTCGGATATCGGTTCCCTGCATTTTCCCGGTCGCGAGCCGTTGACGCGGCGCGAGCGCGAGGTGCTGGAACAATTTACGTCCGGCGCCTCCAACAAAGAGGCCGGCCGCAGTCTCGGAATTAGCCCGCGCACGATCGAGGATCACCGCGCGAACATCATGAAAAAGCTGGGCGCGAGGAATGCGGCCGATCTGGTTCGGATCGTGATGACCGCCGCGCGCGCTTCCTGACAAGCCCAGCCCATCGCCGAGGTTTCCCGATAGAGCCTCTTGGCCGATAGGTGGACGCCGCAAAAATCGCCGGTTGGAGACCAGCGGGCCTTGCTCGCCATGGATCGCCTGTGACATGACTCGATTTAAGGGTCTCGAACGGGTGTCACCATGACCGACAACAAGAAAAGTCCAGATAAGCTCCGCAGCGCGCGGTGGTTCGCGCCCGACGATCTCCGGGCCTTCGGCCACCGCTCGCGCGCCATGCAGATGGGATATGCGCCGGAGGAGTGGAAGGGCCGCCCGGTGATTGCGATCCTCAACACCTGGTCGGACGCGCAGCCTTGCCACATGCATTTCAAGAGCCGGGTGGATGACGTCAAGCGCGGCATCCTGATGGCCGGCGGCTTCCCGATGGAACTGCCGGCGCTGTCGCTGTCGGAATCCTTTTTGAAGCCGACCACCATGCTCTACCGCAATCTGCTGGCGATGGATGCCGAGGAATTGCTGCGCGGCCATCCCGTCGACGGCGTGGTGCTGATGGGCGGCTGCGACAAGACCACGCCGGCGCTCCTGCTTGGGGCCACCAGCATGAATCTGCCTGCGATCTATTTGCCCGCCGGCCCGATGCTGCGCGGCAACTGGAAGGGCAAGACGCTCGGTTCGGGATCGGACGCCTGGAAATACTGGGACGAACGGCGCGCCGGGAAAATCTCCGACAAGGATTGGGTCGATGTCGAGGCCGGCATCGCCCGCAGCTATGGCACCTGCATGACCATGGGTACCGCTTCCACCATGACGGCGATTGCGGAGTCCATCGGCATGACGCTGCCGGGCGCCTCGTCGATTCCGGCGGCGGATGCGGGCCACATCCGCATGGCGTCCGAATGCGGACGGCGCATCGTCGAGATGGTCTGGGAGGATCTGACGCCGAAGAAGATCCAGACGCGCAAGGCTTTCGAGAACGCGATTACGGTCGCGATGGCGATGGGCTGCTCGACCACTGCGATCATTCATTTGATCGCGCAGGCGCGCCGCGCTGGCCAGGACATCAGCCTTGACGATTTCGAGAAGGCGAGCCGCAAGGTGCCGGTCATCGCCAATGTGCGGCCATCCGGCGACAAATACCTGATGGAGGATTTCTATTACGCCGGCGGGTTGCCCGCTCTCATGAGCCGGATCAAGGCGCATCTCGCCCTCGATTGCGTCACGGTGACGGGCAAGACGCTCGGCGAAAATATCGCGCGCGCCGAAGTCTATGACGACGATGTCATCCGCACAGTCGAAAACCCGATCTATGCGGAAGGCGCGCTCGCCGTGTTGAAGGGCAATCTCGCGCCCGATGGCTGTGTGATAAAGCCATCCGCCTGCGAACCACGTTTCCTCAAGCACACCGGGACGGCGCTGGTGTTCGACGACTACCCTTCAATGAAGAAAGCGATCGACGATCCCGATCTCGACGTGTCAGCCGATCATGTGCTGATCCTGCGCAACGCCGGGCCGCAAGGCGGTCCGGGCATGCCGGAATGGGGCATGCTGCCGATCCCGACCAAGCTCGTGAAACAGGGCGTGCGCGACATGGTGCGGCTGTCGGATGCGCGCATGAGCGGTACCAGCTACGGCGCCTGCATCCTGCACGTCTCGCCGGAATCCTATATCGGCGGCCCGCTCGCGCTGGTGAGGAACGGCGACAAGATCACGCTCGACGTCGCCGCGCGCACCATCAATCTGGATGTTTCCGAGGCGGAGTTGAACAAGCGCCGCGCCGAGTGGAAGCAGCCGGAAACGCGCTTCGAGCGCGGCTACGGCTGGATGTTCACCAAACACATCAAGCAGGCCAACGAAGGCTGCGATTTCGATTTCCTTGAAACCACGTTTGGCAAGCCGGTCGGCGAGCCGTCCATCTTTTAAGCTTCACTGTCATTCCGGGGCGAGGCGAAGCCTCGAGCCCGGAATCCATGGTGCCGCACGAATGCTGGGAGAAATGGATTCCGGGCCTGCGCCTTCCGCGCAAAATAGCTTGCTATTTTGTCGCGTCGGCGCATCTACGATGTGCAATTGCACATCGGAGAATGACGAAAGACAGGAGTGAGCAAACCATGTCCAAACTCTCCGACGCCACCCGCAACAAACTGAAGACCGTCTCCACCGCGACGGTGGCCACCGCGCTCTACAAGCGCGGCTTTCGCATCCAGATGATCCAGGATGTGCACCCCTTGAGTGCGGATCAACCGGTGCTGGTCGGCGAAGCTTTTACGCTGCGCTACATGCCGGCGCGCGAGGACCTCAACAAGATCGAGGTGTTCCGTGACCGCGCCCACCCGCAACGCAAGGCGGTGGAGGATTGTCCGGCAGGTTGCGTACTGGTGATGGATAGCCGTAAAGACGCGCGCGCGGCCTCGGCCGGTGCCATCCTCGTGACGCGGCTGATGCAGCGCGGCGTCGCCGGCGTGATCACTGACGGCGGCTTTCGCGATTCAGCCGAGATCGCCAAACTCGGCTTTCCTGCCTATCACCACCGCCCGAGCGCGCCGACCAATCTGACGCTGCATCAGGCGATCGAAATCAACGTGCCGATCGGCTGCGGCGATGCGCCGGTATTTCCGGGCGACGTCATCCTCGGCGACGGTGACGGGGTGATCGTGATCCCGGCGCATCTCGCCGACGGCATTGCCAACGAGGCGTTCGAGATGACCGTGTTTGAGGATTTCGTCACCGATCAGGTGCGCAAGGGGAAATCCATCCTGGGGCTTTACCCGGCAACCGACGAGCAGACGCTGGTTGATTTCGCCGCATGGCGGAAGGAAAAGGGGCGGTAGCTTCGCTCCCCGCTGTACCGTTCCCCGGACGCAGCGCAGCGTGAAACGGTGCGCTGCCGATCCGGGGTCCAAGATGTAAGTGGGTCCCGGATCTGCGTCGCACCACTTCGTGATGCGCCGCGTCCGGGACACGAGACTACACCTCGCTTTTCTCCGCCAATCCCACTGCCCACAGTGCAAACGCGTAGGCAATCGCGACCTCGTCGAGCCGGTTGAAGCGTCCCGAGGCGCCGCCATGGCCCGCGCCCATATTGGTGCGCAACAGCACGGGGCCGCCACCCGTCATGGTCGCGCGCAGACGCGCCACCCACTTCGCCGGCTCCCAATAGGTGACGCGGGGATCGGTCAAGCCGCCCATCGCCAGAATCGCCGGATATTCCTTGGCCGCAACGTTGTCATAGGGCGAATAGGACAAGATCGTCTTGAAAGCCAATTCGCTCTCGGTCGGGTTACCCCATTCCGGCCACTCCGGCGGCGTCAGCGGCAGGTCCAGGTCGAGCATGGTGTTGAGCACATCGACGAACGGGACTTCGGCGACGATCCCTGCAAACAATTCGCCGGCCCGGTTGGCGATCGCGCCCATCAGCATGCCGCCGGCGCTGGCGCCATGGGCGACGATGCGTTTGGCGGCCGTATAGTTTTCCGCGATCAGCGTGTGCGCACCGGCCTCAAAATCGTCGAAGCTGTTGGTTTTCTTCTCGCGCTTGCCGTCGAGATACCAGCCCCAGCCCTTGTCGGCGCCGCCCCTGATATGGGCGATGGCGTAAACAAAGCCGCGATCGACCAGCGACAGCCGATTGGCGGAAAACGATGCCGGCATCGCCATGCCGTAGGAGCCGTAGCCATATAACAGCAGCGGCGCCTTGCCGTCGCGCTTGAGGTCGCGGCGGTGAAGGATCGAAACCGGCACTTCCGCGCCATCATGCGATTTCGCCATGATGCGGGTGGTGACGTAGTTGGCCGGGTTATGGCCCGACGGAATCTCCTGACGCTTGCGCAAGATACGCGTCCGCTTCGCCATGTCGTAATCGTAGACTTCAGAGGGTGTCGTCATCGACGAATAGGAAAAGCGCAGGTTCGTCGTCTCGAACTCGTAAGAGCCCATGGTGTCGAGCGAGTAGGCGGCTTCGTCAAAGGCAATGGCGTGCTCCTCGCCGCTCGCAAGATCGCGGATGACGATGGCGGGCAGCGCGTTGGCGCGCTCGAGCCGCACCATGTGCCCGGAGAACAGTTCGACATCGAGCACATAGATGCCTTGCCGATAGGGAATCAGATCGCGCCAGTTTTTTCGCTCCGGCGCATTCAAAGGTGCGGTCGCGATCTTGAAGTCGATGGCGCCGTCGGCGTTGGTGAGGATGAAAAGTTCCTCGCCGCGGTCGGCGACCGAATACTGAACGCCCTCTTCGCGGTCGGCGACCAGCAGCGGCGGCGCGTCGGGATGGGCGAGATCGATCAGGCGCGCTTCGGACGTCTCGTGGTCGCCGCCGGCGATCACGCAATAGCGGCCGCTGGCGCTCTCGTGGATATGGGTGAACCAGCCGGAGTCTTTTTCCTCATAGACCAGGAGGTCGTCGGTCGGTTTCGTCCCGAGGCGATGACGCCAGACCTGCATCGGGCGGTGATTGTCATCGAGCTTCACGTAGAAGAAGGCGCTCGAATCGGCGCTCCACACCACGGCGCCGTCGGTCTCTTCGACAAGGTCATCGAGATCTTTCCTGGTCGCCCAGTCGCGAAGCCGAATCGAGAAATATTCCGAACCTTTGGTATCCGCGCTCCAGGCTTCAAGCTGGTGATCCGGCGAATGCCGTGCGCCGCCGAACTTGAAATAGTCGTGGGTCGAGGCGAGTTCGTCGCCGTCGAGGATGATCTCGGCCTCGCCGCCCTCGCGCGGGCACCGTCCGAACAGCTCATGTTGGCCGCCCTCACGGAACTTGCGCATATAGGCGTAAACGCCGTCGGGCGAGGGCACGCTGGAATCGTCCTCCTTGATGCGTCCGCGCATTTCCTTGACCAGCCTCTTTTGCAAGGGCGCGGTGTGGCCGAGCAGGCTTTCAGTGTAGGCGTTCTCGGCTTCCAGATATTGGCGGATATCCGCGTTCAGAATCGACGGATCGCGCAGCACGTCCTGCCAGTTCTCATCCTTCAACCACGCATAGTCGTCGACCACGGTGATGCCGTGGGTGGTGAAGGAATGCGGACGGCGCGGCGCGACCGGCGGCGTCAAGGGGCTCTTTTTGTCCATCGTCCGTTTCTCGCTTCTCTTGGGTAGCAGGGCAGGTGTCATATCGGGTCGCGGGAGGCGGATTGCCAGAGATGCGGTTCCTGCGGAGCAGCCGGCCGCTTGTTGGCGGAAGGGTTGTATGGTTAGGCTTTCCGGTCCGTCAACAAGACTTGTCATGCCCGGGCTTGTCCCGGGCATCCACGTTTGTCCTGGTTCAAAGCAAGAAATTTTGTTTTGGTTTAAGGAAAGAGGTGGATGGCCGGGCATAGGCGAGCGGAAGCGACGCCGTTCTTCGAACGGCTATGGCCCGGCCATGACGAATGCTGAGATAAGGCCGGATGCTGTTCAATTCCTATTCCTTCATTTTTGCCTTCCTGCCGGTCGTTCTGCTCGGCTATTTCGCGGCCAGCCGTCTTGGCAAACTCGCGCCCGTGATCTGGCTGGCGCTGGCGTCTCTCGTTTTCTATTCGTTCAGCAACTGGCAGTTTGTGGCGCTGCTGCTCGCATCGATCGGCTTCAACTATCTCATCGGCTGGCTGTTGATCTCGCATCACCTGCGTGCAGGTCCGCGGCTGGCCGTGCTCTCGGCAGGCGTGGCCGGCGATCTCTTCGCACTCGGCATCTTCAAATATGCCGGCTTTCTGGTCGCCAATTTCAACGCGGTGTTTTCGACTTCGCTCGCGGTGAACATCCTGCTGCCGGTCGGGATATCCTTCTACACCTTCACCCAGATTGCTTTTCTGGTCGATGCCTACCGCGGCAAGGTCGCTCGCTATGCGCTGCCGCATTATGCGCTGTTTGTGACTTATTTCCCGCATTTGATTGCGGGACCGATCCTGCATCACCGGGATATGATCCCGCAGTTTGAATCGTCCGATTCGAAGCGGCCCAGTCCGCATCTGATTCTGTGCGGCCTGATCATTTTCGGCGTCGGCCTGTTCAAGAAGACGGGGCTTGCCGACGGCATCCAGTCGTTGGTGGCGCTCGCCTTCAATCAGGCCGCGCCGTCATTCGATCAGGCGTGGATAGGCGCGCTCGCCTACACCTTCCAGCTTTATTTCGACTTCTCCGGCTATTCGGATATGGCGATCGGAATCTCGCTGATGTTCGGCATTTTCCTGCCGCTGAATTTCAATTCGCCTTACAAGGCGGCGAGCATCATCGACTTCTGGCGCCGCTGGCACATGAGTCTGTCGCAATTCTTGCGCGACTATCTCTATATCCCGCTCGGGGGCAACCGGCACGGCGCGTTGCTGCGCTATGTGAATCTCATGATCACGATGCTGCTCGGCGGCCTCTGGCACGGCGCGGCCTGGACCTTTGTCGCCTGGGGCGCGCTGCATGGTGTGTATCTCTGCATCAACCATGCCTGGATCAATTACGGTCCGCCGATTCCGCGCTTGCTCGCGCGCCCGGCCAGGATCGTGGCGTTTCTTCTGACATTCCTTGCCGTCGTCATCGCCTGGGTTTTCTTCCGGGCCGATAGTTTGACGTCGGCACTGTTCGTGCTGTCGAAGATGGCCGATCCCGGCCAAATCGTGTTCGGCCATACCGAGATGATTCAAGGCGCGTTGATTGCGATCTACGCCGCGATCGCCTGGTTGGCCCCGAATACGCAAGCGATCATGGGCTACGACCACAAGAACAGGCGCGTCGGCGAGAATTTCGGCGCATGGCGGCTGCGCCCTTGGCTCGTCTATGGCGGTGCTCTGGCGTTCGCCTTCGGCATCCTCGGTATCCAGCAACACAGCGAATTCATCTACTTCCGGTTCTGATGGATAAATCGATCAAAGATATCTTTCATTTCCTGTGTGCGAGCCTGCTCGTCGTGGTGACCGCGGCCGCGCTCAATTTCGTGGTCGATCCCTTGCAGATCTTCCGGCCCGCGCGGCTGTTTACGGCGATGTATTCGCAGGATAGCCGGCTGCAGGACGCAGGACTGATCCGCAGCCAGGATTTCGACACCGTCTTCATGGGGACGTCGCTCGCGATCCAATTCCGTCAGAGCGACATCGACCGGATTCTCGGCGTGAAATCGCTCAAGCTCGCCATGATCGGGTCAAGCTCGCGCGAACAGGCTTTCGTGCTTGCTGCGGCGCTCACCCGCCAACCCAGGCGGGTGATCTGGGAAGTAGACGACTGGATTTTTCACGACACGCCGGAGATTGACGCCAACACCCATCTTCCGGCCGATCTCTACCGCGGCAATGCCAGGGGCATCGCCGGCTATCTCCTCAGCGGCACTGTCGCGCGCGAAGCAGCCTGGATCATGGCGCGGTCGATCCGGCCACTTGAGCCAGCCGTCGCGCGGCTGACCAGCGAGGTACTATTCAAATTTTCGGTTTTCCGCGTCGACGACATCAATACGTTGCAAGCGAATGAGGACGTCGGCGCGACTTATAATTCAAAGCGGGCGATCGCCGCTTTCAAATACATCACCGATCCGGTCCGAGCCAAATATCTAAAGGACGATACCGACTACGACATGAAGGTTCGCGTCTTCGAACGTGACGCGATCACCTTGATTGCCGCCAATCCCGATGTGACGTTCGACATCTATTTGCCGCCCTATTCCATCCTGCAATGGGTGGCGCTGCGCGATACCTCGAGCGAAACGCTGAAAAGCGTTTATGCGTTCTCGGCCTATTTCTGCCGGCGGCTGATGGATTTTCCGAATGTGCGGCTGTTCGATTTCCGCAGCGTGAGGGACGTCACCCACGATCTGAACAATTATTCAGACGTGATCCACCATTCGCCGGCGGTCGATCTGAAAATTCTCTCGTGGCTCGCGGAAGGCAAATATCGCGTCGATCGCGCGCAGCCGACGGTCTATCTCGACCGGCTTACGTCGCAGGTCGAGTCCTACCGCATTGAAGATAAGAAACGATAGCGGCTCTTGTCGTCATTGCGAGCGCAACGAAGCAATCCATGTCTCCACTGGGAAAAGATTCTAGATTGCTTCGTCGCTTCGCTCCTCGCAATGACGACTCACAAGGTCTGCCAATTCCGCATCCGCTCCGTTAATGCTCAAATCCCCTTCAGCTTTCGGCGCACAGCGGACGTCGTCGGGCTCGCTGGTAGCCCGGAATCGCCGCGAATGACCCAGAGCAGAAGTTGCTGTTTAAGCTAAAATTCAGCACCTGCAAGGGATTAGATTGACGCGACAATTCAATACAACCTATCGTTGGAGGCCACGTCGCGGCGGGAGAAGGCCCATGCTGCCGAACTTAAAGACGACGCTTTCGTTGTTGAGCATCACAATATTACTGATCGGCCTGAGGCTAGAGGTCGTCGCTCAACCTGCGCTGCCGAATATCCCCGGGCTCGGGAGTTACGGCAACTTTGCAAACTATTGCGGCAAAGAAGGAGTTTCGGGCTCAAGGTGGAACCCTGAAGAGCTTCCTTGGATCGGATGCTTTGGATTATCGAGTGGAAGAAGTATCAGCGGAGTGATTGCGGGCCATCGACTTGAAGTTAGCGTCAACACTCGGGGCGAAGAGGAGTGTAAGGTTGACGGTGCGTCCGTCGAATGCCGAGGATGTATCGATCACGACGATTGTTCGGCAATGTTAGTCATCCTTTCCCGCAACAGCGACAAATCGGTCTTTCTCCAGTTGAGCCGACGGGTTTGGAAGGGGATGCCTCAGTACGTGGGTACTGAAGAACTCTGGACAGCGTTCAGCAAACCAAGCATGCGCTGCCGCTATACGGTCTGCTAGCGCGCGGCAATACGTCCGCTTCTGGCACATCTCGTCATTTCGGTGCGACGCGGAATTTGGTCGCCGCCGGGGATAACGGACATTGTCAAGCCCAGCAGTTGATGAGTACGCTCAGTTCCGCAGCCTTGCGCTGGCATTGCTGCCGAACATGGGAATCCGGTTCACGGCAAGCACCACCGCGAAGGTGATCACCAGCATGGCAAGACCGAGCACGGAAATGGCGGCAAGATCGCCGCTTTCGTTGAGGTCGTAGATCAAGACGCTGATCACCTTGGTCTGTGAGGTGAACAGCACGATCGCAGCAGACAGTTCGCGCATCACGCCGATAAAGATGAAGCACCAGGTGGCGATCACGCCGGTGCGCAACAGCGGCGCGGTGATCTGGCGCAGCGATTGCAGCCGCGTCGCGCCGAGAATGCGGCTGGCGTCCTCCAGCTCGGGATGGACGGTGGCAAACGCCGCCTGCAATTGCTGATAGGCCGACGGCAGGTTGATGGTCAGAAACGCAATCAGCAGAATCCACAGCGTGCCGTACAGCACGAAGGGCGGCCGCGTGTAGCTCAGGAACAGGCCGACGCCGAGCACGATGCCGGGGACGGCGACCGGTGCGGTAGCAAGAAAACCGAGCACGCGATGGCCAGCGATCACCTTGCGGGTCGTGACATAGGCGATGACCAGCGCGAGCAGGGTGCCGATGGTTGCGGTCGCAGCGCCCAGGATCACGGTGTTCTTTAGCGCCAGCTGCGTCGATGACAGCTCCGTGAACACGAACACGATGTTGTGCAGCGTGAAGGTCGACGGCGTTACCAGCGTCGTGGCGTTCGGCGAGAACGCGGCATTGAACAATGCGAAATACGGCAGGAACACCGGATTGAGCAGCATCATGAGGCAGAAGGCGAGCGCGGCCCAGCGCCACTGCTTCATCTCGACCCGGCGCGGCGCGCCGTATTTGCCGCCGAGCACCGAATAGCCGCGGCGTCCCAGCAGGAATTTCTGCCCCTGCAGCAACAGGATCGTCAGCACCAACAACGGCACGGCGGCGGCTGCCGCGAGTTCGAGTTTCGGCGGGTACTGGAACAGGCTCCAGATCTTCGTGGTCATGGTGTGGAAACCGGCCGGCAGCGCCAGGATGGCGGGGGAGCCGAACAGGGTCATGGCTTGCAGGAATGCGATCAGGGCGCCGGCGACGAGGGCAGGCAGCGCCAGCGGGATCGTCACGCGGCGTGCCGTGGTCCAGGCCTTACCGCCGAGAATGGCGGACGCATCTTCGAGTTCGCCGGGCATGTTGTCGAGCGCATTCGCCACCAGCACGAACACAAAGGGAAACGTGTAGCAGGAGATGACGAAGATGACGCCACCCAGCGAATAGATGTTGAACAGATGATCGTCGGCCTCGGCCGCCGTCAGCGTGCGAAACAGCTGATTGAGCAAGCCGCTGTTGGGCGCGGCCAACAGTTCCCAGGCGACAGCGCCGAGGAATGGCGGCGTGACAAAGGAGGCGGTGACGAGCGCGCGGATGAATTGCCGCCCGGGCATGTCGGTGCGCGACACCAGCCATCCCATCGGGGCTGCGATGATGCAGCAGATGATCGCCGAACTCGTTGCGATGATCGCGGTCGTCAAGAGCGGATCAAGGAAATCGGGATCAGTGAATAAAGTGACGAAATTCTGCAGCGTCAGGTGGTTGGCTTTGTCGGTGACGCTGTAGATCGCCAGCCACGACATCGGCAGCACGATCAACGCGATCATGAAGGCCGCGAACAGCCACAGCACCGGCTTGGTCCAGTCGATCCTGGCTCTGGGAGTGTCGATGTTTTGCTGGAGAACAGTCACTCGCCCGCCGATCCGGTTCTTTGAAAGCAGTCATTCCGGGCCGCGAGTGCAACGAGCGAACTACGATGTGCAATTGCACATCGGAGAATCTCGAGATTCCGGGTCTGGTCCGTAGCCTGCCATCGGGCCGCGCTTGGCGCGGACCCGTTGGGACCATCCCGGAATGACGGTAAAACTGATTTGCTCTGATGCATCTCTAAACCCTAAACAGTCGCGCATAGCGTGTCTTGATCTCGTCGGCCATCTTCTCGACGCCGGCAGGGTCCTCCTTCATCAGCTTGATGTCGGAGATCTTGCGGCGTCCCGGCTTCGGCGTCACTTGTGGATGTGCCGAATATTGCCCGGTGAAGTCGGTGAAGAATTGCTGGGTCTGCCGCGTGTGCAACCAGGCCTGGAACAGCCGCGCTGCATTCGGATGCGGCGCTGACGCGAAGATGCCGGTGGGCCCCGAGATGGTCGGCGTGCCCTCGGCCGGATAGAGCGGCTCGACCGGCTGGCCGGCTTCTTTCAGCATCACGACGTTATAGTCGTTGCCGTCGGCCATGATGGCGCGCTCGCCGAGCGCAAGCTTTTTCGGCGGGTCGGTCGACGACTGCACTTGCATGACGTGCTGCTTCGACAGCTTCTCGAGATAATCCCAGCCAAGCTCGCGAACCAGCTGAAACGTCGCCGTCATGATAGTGCCGCTATAGGCCGGATGGCCCTTGACCATCTTGCCGGCCCATTTCGGATCAAGCAGCTCGGCGAAACTCTTCGGGACATCGTCGGCTTTGACGAGATTGGTGTTATAGGCAATCGACGACATCCAGACCCGCGTGGTGGCAAACATGCCGTCGCCATCGCGATAGTTTTCCGGAAAATATTTCGCGACGTCCTCCGGCACGAACGGCGCCAGCCATCCGTTCCGCTTCCAGACGATGAAATGCGAGGCGTCGGCCGTGGCGATCACGTCGGCGGCGCTGATGCGGGAAGCGAATTCCTGCTCGATCCGCTGAAACAGCCGCTCCGAGCCGGAGCGTTCGATCTGCACCTCGACGCCCGGATACTGCGCCTCGAAGGCCTTGCCGAGCTTTTCCCCCACGGGCAGGTCCATGGCGGAATAGAGCACGACCTTGCCTTCCTTCTTGGCAGCCTCGATCAGCTGCGGCGTGATCGCGACCGGCTCCGGTGCTTCGGCCTTGAGCGGTGCGGCGAAAATCGTGAGCCCGAGCGCGGCCGAGCCTTTGATCACTGCACGCCGGGAAAGCTTTCGGCCCCTCATCACGTCCTCGATTATCGGCTCAAGGCCCGGCAGCGCTCGGCCGGCAGCGTCAGCCAGACCTCGGTGCCGCTGGCTATGGCGGTTTGCGGCGAGGCGATGGCGCGCAACGTCGTGCCGTCGGCGGTCTCCAGCATGTAGTCGCGGTTGGCGCCGAGAAACACCTGGCGCGTCACCCGCGCCTTGAGGGTGTTGTCGGCCGTTTGCGGCGCGCTCGTCGAAAGCTGGATGTCGTGCTGGCGGATCGCGACCGCGGCGTCCTGGTTGGCTGCAAGTTTTGCGCCGACCACGCGTAAGGTCGCGCCGCAAAATGCGATGTGGTTCGCATCGCGCGCTGTGCCCTTGATCACGTTGCTGGAGCCGATGAAGCGCGCGACGAATTCCGATTGCGGCCGGTCGTAGATATCCTCCGGCGTGCCGAGCTGATCGATCTTGCCGCCATTCATCACCGCGATCAGATCGGCGGTCGTCATCGCCTCCGACTGATCGTGGGTCACGTAAACGGTCGTGTAGCGGTATGCGTCATGCAGCCGGCGAATTTCGAAGCGCATCTCCTCGCGCAAGTTGGCGTCGAGATTGGAAAGCGGTTCGTCGAGCAGCAGGGTTTCCGGCTCGACGACCAGCGCGCGGGCCAGCGCGACGCGCTGCTGCTGGCCGCCCGACAATTCGCCGGGATAGCGCTGCGCCAGCGCTTCGAGCTTGGTGGTGTCGAGGATGGCCTTGAGCTTTTTGGCGATGGTGTCGCGGTCGAGCTTCCGCAATCGCAAGCCATAGGTGATGTTCTCGGTGACCGTCATGTGCGGCCACAGCGCGTAGCTCTGGAAGATCATCGACATCTTGCGCTGTTCGGGCGGCAGCGTGCGCGCGGCCGACGACACCAGGCGGTCGCCGACGCGGATTTCGCCATCGCTCGGCTCGAGGAAGCCTGCGATCAGCCGCAGCGTCGTGGTCTTGCCGCAGCCCGAGGGACCCAGAAGGCAGACCAGTTGCCCGTGGTCGATCCTGAGCGAGACATTATCAACGACCGCCAGCGATCCAAATCGCTTGGTGAGGCCACGCAATTCAACCGACGCCAATCACTTCACTCCCTGGTTGCTCTTGCGCGCATTCCGCCGTGACCAGATTTACGCTCGCGAGCTGAAACCTGATTGTGACAGGAGAAATACGCGCGCGCCGTGGCCGGCCGCTTATTTATCGTCAGATCAATATAAGCACGAATGCGCCCCGGCCGGAAAGCCTTGGACAGCCTTGATTTAGGCAGGCACGTTGTCGCCGAGATAGCCGATCGCGGCCTCGACGCCGCCTTTGCCGTGGGGGATGCCGAGCGCCTGGAGCGCGACTTCGATGACGCCGAGCGTGCCGAGGATCATCGGCGCGTTGACATGGCCCATATGAGCGATCCGGAACGCCTGGTCGGTCAATTCGCCGATTCCGACGCCGAGCACCACGCCGCATTTTTCCTTGCAGTAGCGCTGCAGCGCCGCCGGGTCGTGGCCGTCGGCCATCAAGACGGTGGTGACGGTATCCGCCCGCTCGCCGGCTTCGGCGATATTGAAGCCGAGCACCTGTCCCTCGGCCCAGCTTGAGACGGCCGCGCGGACCGCCTCGGCGAGCAGCCGGTGGCGCAGGAAGACGTTTTCAAGGCCTTCCTCATGGATCATGTCGATCGCCTGGCGCAGCGCGAACAGCAGATGAATCGGCGCGGTGCCGCCATATTTGCGGTAGTGCTCGGTGCCCTCGCGCTCGCTCCAGTCCCAGTAAGGGGTTCGCAGGTTCGCCTTCTTGTGGATTTCCTGGGCACGCTCATTGGCGGCGCAAAAGCTCAGGCCCGGCGGCGTCATCAACCCCTTCTGCGAGCCCGACATCGCGACGTCGATGCCCCAGGCATCCATCTCGAACGGCATGCAGCCAAGCGAAGCCACGGTGTCGACCAGGTACAACGCGGGATGGCCGCTCGATTTGATCGCCTTGCCGATGGCCTCGATATCGTTATAGGCGGCCGACGCCGTATCGACCTGCGCCACGAGGATCGCCTTGATCCTGTGGTCCTTGTCCTGCCGCAGACGCGCCTCGACCTCGGCCGGGCGGACGGCCCGGCGCCAGTCCCCCTTGAGCACTTCGACCTCGGCGCCCATGGCAGCGGCCGCATTGCCCCAGCCGATCGCGAACCGGCCGCTTTCCAGGACCAGCACCTTGTCGCCGCGCGACAGCACGTTGCTGAGCGCGGCTTCCCAGGCGCCATGACCGTTGGCGATGTAGATGTAGGATTTGCCCCTGGTGGCGAACAGTTTCGAGAGATCGCGGAGCAGGCCGTTCGTCAGCTGCACCATCTGGTCGGAATAGATGTCGAGCGCCGGACGGTGCATCGCCTGCAACACCTCGTCGGGCATAGTGGTGGGTCCGGGGATCGCCAGGAATTCCCGGCCCGCGCCAACGGCCATTTTCGTGATTCCTCTTCAAGATTTGCGAGGGGTTAGGGATGCAGGGGAATGGCGGGAAATTCAAGCTGGCATGGGATGATATTAGAGTGAGGCTGTCATGCGCGTCATTGGTGGGGCAGCGCATTGGCGATGGCGTGCCAGATCTGGTCCTTGATCTCGGTCGCAATCGGGCTTGGGACAACATCCACCGGCCCGGTTTTCCTCTCACACGCCGCCACCAGGCGTAAAACCCACACCTCACCGTCGGTGAAATAGGAATCGCCGCCGCCGTTTCGCCCCGCCAGCGTGACGCCGATGCCGGTCACCTGATATTTGGCATCGACCATCTGGGCCGCCTCGAGGTCGGCGGTGAGCAGGCTTCGCTCGGCGTCGATATCGGCCGAGATATGATGGGTGATGGCGCCGGTATAATGGCTGACGCCGACGCCGCGATCGAAGGTGGCATCGCCAAGCCAGACCGGGCGCTTCTCCTGGCCCTCTTCCAGCACCTTCCAGAACCGCACATGGTGGCGGCTGTCCGCACTCTCGCCGGCCGGCTTCTCGAAGGCTAAGTCCTCGGCCCGGCCGAGATAGAATAACGGGCTGACCGGGGCCCGGCGGTAGGGGCGGTCGAGCAGAACGCTGCCGGCGATCTCGATGGCGGATCGCAGCGTCACCGGATCGGCCGGATACCAGCCGGCCGCCTGCATGGCGCAGAGCACCTCGCGCGTGTCGCCGATCAGCCCGACATTGATGGGGTCGCCGGGAATGCCTTGCGCCGTGCGCGTCACCATCGGCAAGTCCGCAAGCCGGCGTTGATGTTCGTAATGGCTCCACAAGGCGGGCAGCGCCTGGTAGGCCAGCGCCGTATAGGCCAGCACCAGGGCGAGTACCGCGAGCAGAAACTGCTCCAGCAGCCCATGCGGGTGGTGGGACGGCAAGATACCAAAAAAATTCGAACGAAAGTTCGCCGCGGCGTCTTCGTCCGGTTCGGGCTGATCGGGGGAGGACAGCGTTATCTCTTGGTCTCGCGGCAGCCTGCGGCTTCGGCCTCATCGACCGAGCAGAACCAGCGCGTGCCCTTGCTGATTCTCATTTCGTTCTTGGCGTACCAGCGGCTGGTCGGCTTGTGGTAGATGCACTCGCCGGCGCGGTTGACGTTACCCTTGATGGTGCAGTCGGGCGAAGGCGCGACCGGTCCCGAGGCCGACGCCTGCAGGATGGCGTGCGCGGTCTCCGGCGGCCTGGCCGCTCCCAGAATAGTCGTCTTCTTGTTGCGCACGCGCCAGTCCCACGGCGCGATGAATGCGCCCTGCCAAAGGCCGACCTTGGCCTCGTGCGCGGCCTTCTCGTCGGCGTCATAGTCGTGGGAGAAGCGCACATAAGACAAAGCCCAACCGTTGCGAACCATCCATTTCTGGATGTCCTCGCCATCGACCTCGCATCGCGCCACGCTGCGGCGGTGGTTGACGGCCTGGCGATCGACGGCCTGACGGATGTGGCAGGTCCAGGTCTTGTTGTCGGCATGCTTGATGAGTTCGTCGCGGGCCGCAATGCCGCAAGCCCATCGCTCACCCATGTGGTCGAGGCAGAGCTGGTCGACCGAGGGGGCGTCGATCCCGCCGAGGCGGATTCGGCTGGCCCCGACCTGGACGATATTGCCTTCGCGAACCTTGGCCGTGCCGACGATGTCGGCTGTCTGCGCCGAAGCCTCAATCGGGATCTGCAGCGTGGCCAGCAAAGAGAGCGCCATCATCGCGAGCAGGAATTTCAGCCGCATGCAAAAAGGCCCGTTCAAAATGGAATCCAAGCATAATAATGGCGAATTGTGGTGCGGATTTGGCCGGCGCGCTAGCGGATTTCTAAATGGGGCAGCGCTTTACCGCTCCGCCCGCGTCAGCGCCGCGCGCGCGAGCGACAGGCCCGTCAGCACGAAGGCCGAGGTGGCCTCAGGCCCGCCGACCAGAATGCGGGTCGGCGTCTTCATCTTGTTCCATTCATAGGCCTTGAACGGCCCATGCCGGCCACCTTCGCCGAAGCTGCGGACGATGCAATTGAGCGCCGGCGCGAACGATGAAACCTCAGCGCCCAGATGCCCGAGCGCCATCAGCGCCAGCGCCGCGTCGAACGCGTTCATCTCGCTGGTGATCAAACTATCCTGCACATAGGCCAGCACGCGCTGGCGAATGAAATCGAACGCACCTTCAGGGTCGATCGCCTGGCGTGCGGCCGGCGGCAGGCTTGCGAAGGCCGCATAGCAGCGGCCGAAATAGGCGCAGTAAAGCTCCGGCAGATAGTAGATGTGCGAGCGCGGATCGGCAAAGGCGCCGCTCGCGGCAAGGTTCTTCTGGAAATTCACGATGCCGCCCAACAGGTCCAGCCGCTGCGGCGTCTCGAGGATTTTCCAGCGCGCGAGATTGCGGAAGCTCACCTCGAGCACATCGAGATTGAGCGTGGGGTCGAGGTCGTTGCCGTAGGGGCGATCGCCGTTGATATTGTCGATCCAGGTAACGATGCCGCCCTCATAATCGATGTGGTCGTTGATCGACACCGTGACCTTGGGCGCGTTGGCGCCGCTCTTCACCTGATAGCCGCTGTAGAAATCGGGCAGCGGCTGATCGAGCATTGCGTCGCTGGCACCGGCCTGCGTTGCGGCGGAGAACGCGCAGGCCGTGGTGTCGCAGTCCGGCACGTAGATGCCGAAGCCGAGATTTTGCTTGATCTCGGCGAAGAAGCGCGAAAAGCGCGGATGCGGCGCGGGTGCGATCGCGGTGACGACGTCAAAGCCGCGCCCGTCTGTTCCTGTGACGCGCTCGCGGCTTGGTCCGAGACAAAAATCGGTCATCTCGGAAATGGCGCGCTTCGCCGCGCCGGTCTGCTCGCTCGATGCAAGCCCGGTCTTCAGGAAACTCAACAGCGACTCGATATAGAACGCATCGTAATAGGCCGAGCGGTGGCGGATCTGCATCGGCTGCCACATCGGCTCGGCGATCCCTTTCCAGGGCGGGTTGATGAGTTCGCGCGCCGGCGAGCGCGCGATAAAGACGCGCGCCAGGTTGAACAGCAGCGTCGAGTTCTTGTAGCCGCGGGCATCGAGCCCCGTGAGCGCCAGCAGGAATTCGCGGCCGCGCACGTCCGGATCGCCGATCAGGTTGAAGGCGGCATAGGCCGGGATGAAGCCGCGTCTGCCGAACGAGGCCAACAGATGCGCGCCGCAGGCACGGATCACCCGCTCGATCTCGGCCAGTTTGGGTAGCCCCGCTTCCGATTCCGAGGCCGGCTTCGGCCGGGGATGCTGCAGTCGAACCGTGTCGAGCAGCGCCGCCACCGGCTCGCCGATCACGGCCCAATCCGGTCGCTGGTCGTCGCGCGCCCGCACCAAGGCCTCGCGCAAGGCGCCGAGCCGCGAGCTATCGTTCAGCTCGGTGAGGCCGGTGCGCCGAAGCAGAGGACGCAGGGCCGGGTTGCCGAGCGCGGTCCGGTAGAATTGGGCGAGATGCGCATCGCCCCCGGCGCCATTGAGCAACAGCGGATCGCAGACGTCGTAAAGCGATGGGCCGTCCTTGCGGGCCGTCAGCGCGCGGTAGACGGCGCCTGTGGCTTCATGAAACGCCATCAACTTTTCTTTCCGCGCGCTTTTGACGCTAGCGCGTTTTCTCGGCTGCCCGCGGCAGGTTCCCGCCCCGGGCGAGCCCCTCCCCAGACTTGCCCCTCAGGCAAGTCCCGAAAGGCAAGTCCCACAGGAATGGCACGAAAGATGCAGCAATTTCAAGGAAATGGCGATCGACCGCCGCCTTATTTGGAATGGGTATTTATGATGATTGACATCACGGAACCACCGGGGCCGGGAACTCTTGTTAACGGACAAATAAGGTTGCCCCGGGTGTATTGACTGGGTTAAGTGTTCCTTTGTTGCAATGCCGCAAATTGAGCATAATTGGACGCCAAACGGGCCTTGATTCCTGAAACCAAACAAGCTGTTGGCGCGACTAAATTGTGCGCGATTGATGGCGATTTTTGAATGAGATCTGTGATGAATTTCTTTGGCCGGTTCTCCGGACTTGGCATCTCCAAACGTTCGCTTGCCATCGCAGCCGTGCTCCTCGGCACGGTGTCGCTTGCGATCGGGGCGCATGCGGCGCTGAACAAGCGGGCGCTGGATGTCGCCAGGCTTGCCGCCGAGCAGGCCGAGGGCGCCGCCCGGCGGCCGTCCCGCATTGCGCTCGTCATCGGCAACGGCCATTACCCCGACGCCAACGTGCCTTTGACCCAGCCGATCAACGACGCCCGCGAGCTCACCGCGGCGCTGCGCCACGAAGGTTTTGACGTCGACGTCATCGAAGACGCCACCCATGACGACATGAGCCGCGCGATTGCCCGGCTGAAATCCAAGGTTCGCGCCGACTCGGTGGTGATGCTGTTCTTCGGCGGCTACGGCATCCAGGTCGGCCGCGAGAGCTACATGATCCCGGTCGATGCCACGATCTGGAAGGAGGCCGACGTGCGCCGCGACGGCGTCAGCGTCGAATCCGTGCTGGACGCGGTAAAGGAATTCGGCGCCTGCGCCAAGCTTGTGGTGCTCGACGCTTCCCGCCGTAACCCCTATGAGCGGCGTTTCCGTACCTTCTCCCATGGGCTCGCGCCGATCGGCGTGCCGGATAACGCCTTGATCCTCACCTCGGCGACCCCGGGCACGGTGGCCGATGATTCCACCGGGCACCATTCGGTGCTGGTCACCGAACTGCTCACCAACTTGAACGCCCGCGAAGCCGATCACGCCACGGCCGCGGAAGCGATCTTCAACAAGACCCGCGTGGCGATCTCGCGCGCCTCCGACGGCGCCCAGGTGCCCTCGGTGTCCTCCTCGCTGCTGGAAGACATCCGCTTCGCCGCGAAAGCGGGAAGTTAAGGCTCCATTCGATCTCAAACCTTGCTCGGTGCCACCTCTCCCTGTGGGAGAGGTCGAATTGCGAAGCAATTCGGGGGAGGGGTTTCGCTCTATCGATAGACCTTAACCCCTCACCCCACCCCTCTCCCATAGGGAGAGGGAGCCTACCGCCGATGCCAAGAAATTTAATGCACGCTTCGAACCCCTCACCTTCCTTCCGCGCTCGCGGTGACCGGCCGCACCGGATCGCCCTCGCGCAGAAGTGCGCCGGCGCGCGCCACCACGATATCGCCCTCGGCCAGTCCCTCGCGGATTTCGACCTGGCCGCCCGCCATCAGGCCTATCTCCACCCGCTTGGTTTCGATCCGCGCCCGCCGCACCACCTGCACCACCGTGCCGGCCGAGCCATAGAGCACGGCGGTGAGCGGCACCGAAACGCCGCAGCTCTGGCCGGTCTTGATCATCGCGCGCCCCGATGAATTGACGAGCAGCTTGCGGTTGGTGGTGACGCTGACGAACACCTGGCCGAGCTGGCTGTTGGGCTCGACGGTTGCGGAGACGCGGCGCACCTTGCCGTCGACTTCGCCCGCGCCGATGATCCGGATGCGCGCGGTCTGGTTCACCGCCAGCTTCGGCAGGTCCTGCGTCGGCACCATCCCGACCAGGTCGAATTCGCTGCGCGCGATGATCGAAAACAGCGCTTCGCCGCGCGGCGAGACCACCGCGCCGATCACGGCGGTCGAACTCAAAACCAGCCCCGCGACCGGGGCCTGCACGATGGTCGTGCCGCCTTCCGGCAGCGCGAGGCGGGCGAGGTTTTGCCCCGCGGTGACGTTGTCGCCGGGCTCGGCAAAGATCTCCGCCACCTTCGCCCCCACCCGGTCCGGGCGCACAAAGGTCTCGTCGCGCGGAATGAGGATGCCGAACGCCTCGACCAGATTGGGGAAGCAGAATTTCGAAGCCGTCAGCACCGTGACCGCCGCGCCCTGCGGGCCATCCTTCGTCACGGTGGGATCGTCCGCGGCGAGGGTGGGGGAGGTGAGCGCGAGCAATGCGGCCGCGAGGGGGGCGAGGTGGATTCGCGAGGGGATGGGCGAGAAAGGGGGCATCAGTGATCCCGTGCGGTTTCCGTGATCGTCGATAGCAGAAGGTTAGGGGAGAGGCCAAGCGGCAATGGGCCTTCGGCGGGTCCTCCTGCGAGTCAACTGATTTGCCCGTGGGGCTGCAGTCGCGGAATCCTGTCCAGCCCCTTTTCAAAAAATATTCCGTTTTGTGAATGGGTAGACGCAGCAATAGAGCCGAAGTGTCCCGCCTCGATAAGAGGGGCGTTTCGCGATCGTCACGGACGTTGGGTGCGGGATGCGGTGGACGCTTTGGCGGCGCATTGATGAATGGCGGGGTTCACGCCGCAGCCGTCAGACGCCGCGCGCGTTCGATCCGTTTCCGCTCGCGCGGTGAATTCATCGCTTCCCACAGATCGCTTCGCCGCTGCACGTTGAGCCAGAAATCCGGGCTATTGCCGAACACGCGGGCGAGAATGAGAGCTGTGGCCGCGGTCACGTTGCGCCGATCATTGCACAGTTCATTGACGTGTTTGCGTTGCACGCCCATGGCCTCGGCCAGCGCGCCCTGCGTCAGGCCGATCGGCTTCATGAATTCCTCGACCAGAATCTCGCCAATCGTTGCCGGTTTGCGTTTTGTCATCAACATGGCTTGCCTCACACGTAGCTATGATCGTCCAGATAAACGTCTTTCGCCTCTCCACCAAGAGCGAGCGGCGTTTGATTGCGCGGCGCACGAGTTGGGTCCCTACGATTTGCGCCAATAGCGGAATTTCTCAAGCCATTTCAAGCTGATTTGGGTTGTCCAGTCCTGCGCTGAAAAATTTTCCGCTTTCCCCGACGGGCAAATCATCTCTACAAGCTCGCCCCGTCCCGCCTCACATGAGGGGCGTTTCGCGATCGTCACGGACGTTGGGTGCGGGATGCGGTGGACGCTTCGGCGGCGCAAGACGGGCGCCGCTCGAGGTGGACGGCGAAGTCGTGTGGTCCTGATATCCCGACGCTGATATCAAGCCTGTCGAGACGATGATCTCGCAAGCGATGGTGACAACAAGCCCGGCTCACCAGGGAGAGCACGAAGGAAACCGTTAAAACCATTCGCGTGCGGGAATGCCGGGTGATCCGGTTGTCCTCGCGGTGACTACGCTCGTGTGGTTTTTATTTTTTCCCACGCGAGGCTGCGGGTGCCCGCCGGCGCCCGGCATTCCCCACGCCCTCTTGTTTCTGAGGGCTTCAGGTTTGGCACAGTCCGGGCGTGAGTCGCGCCGCGGAATGCGCGGGCGTGTGGCTGAAGGTGGCTGTCTAAAAATGTTGGCTTCGTTGTCCCCGCGAAGGCGGGGACCCATACGCCGTGTCGCTTGTGTTGAAAGACGCTGTTCGACGGCGTTCGCGCAACAACGGAGGCCTGTGGTTATGGGTCCCGGCTCAGCGTTCGCTCCGCTCACTTGGCCGGGACGACGGAGAGCGGGGCCATTGCTTCGTTCGCCGCGGCTACCGCCGCGCCGCTTCCGCAGCAGGCGCTACGCCCTGCGCCCCCGCAGCCTCCGCCTCCTCCCGCCAACGCAAAATCTCCGCGGCGAGGATCGGGTGGTTGAAACCTTTCAGAACCAAATCATCGAGCGGGCGGCCCTCGACGTAAGGCTCGACCATGCCGTAGACGCGGCGGCTCACCACGATCTGGTTCGCTCTTGCCTCGTCGCACAGCCGCGAGGCGAGATTGGTGACGCTGCCGATCGCGGCATATTCCAGCCGCTGTTCGAAGCCGATCTGGCCGAGCGTCGCATAGCCGAGCGCGATGCCGACGCCAAATCCGAGCGAGTGCCCGCGGTTGCGCCAGCGCACCGTCAGCGCGCCGATGGCATCGCGCATCTCCACCGCCATCTTCACCGCGCGCCTGGTGTGATCGGGAAACTGGATCGGCGCGTTGAACAGGATCATCACGCCGTCGCCGGCATAGCGGTCGAGCGTGCCTTCATACTTGAAAATCAATTCGCCGAGCGCGGCGTGATATTCGCGCAGCACGTTCATGGCCTCTTCGGGCTCGGTCGCCTCGGTGAACGCCGTAAAGCCGCGCAGATCGCAGAACACCACCGTCACCTCGCGGCGGTGGCTGTCGAGCAGCGAATCATGGCCGTCGGAAGAGGCGATCAGTTGCGCGACCTGTGGCGCGAGGAAACGCTCGAGCCTGCGGATGCGCTCGATCTCGGCGAGTTGCTTCTCGACGCGCTCCTCCAGCGACTTGTTCCAGTCCTTCAGCTGCTCGGTCTGCTCTTGAAGCTTGCCAGCCTGCTGCTGCACGGTGGAATGCGCGGTCGCGAGTTCGTCGATCGTCTGCGCGAGATCGCGGGTGCGCTCCTGCACCTTGGTCTCGAGGCCGGCATAAGTCTCCTGCAAGTGCCCCGCCATGCTGTTGAACTGGCCGGCGAGTTCTTCGAGTTCATCGCCGGTCTTGACCTCGATGCGCTGGCCGAAATCGCCTTCGCCGAGCCGCCGCGCGCCGCGGCGCAGCGCCGTGATCGGGATCAGCATGCGGCGCGCGAGGATCGTGCCGGCAAAGATCGCAACCAGAAGCCCGAGCGCAATCAGAAGCGCAGCCCGCGCCACCTGGTCGCGGATCGGCGCCAGCGCATGCGCGGTCGGCTGCTCGTAGAAGACATACCAGCCGAGTTTCGGCACGGCGCTCGCGGTGGTCAGCACGGAGGCGCCATCAACTTCGGTACCGATATCGGCCGTCGCGCCGCTCTTCAGGGCGGCGGCGACCTGCGGCAGCTGGATCAGCGATTTGCCGACGTCAGGCCCCCGGCTGGAGCGCGCCAGCACCAAACCTGCGGGGTCCACGACATAGGCGAAGCTCGACCGGCCAACCTGCGCATCGCCGAGAAAATCGGACAGGAAGTTGAGGTCGATTTCGGCCACCGTGATATCGGCGTTGAAACCGGAATGCGCCACCGAGATCGACATGAAAGGCCGCTCGCCGCGAAAGAATGCCGGCGCGTAGCTGACGGTCTTGCCATTGGTGCCGGTGAAGCGGACGTCGCGGGCGAAATCGGCATGGCTTCCGGTCACGACCGAGCTGCGCGAAACTCTCAGCTGTTCGCGGCCATAGCCGTCGAGCAAGGAGAGCTGGGTGACGGCCGGCACCTGGTTCAAGAGCTGGGTGTAATCGGCCCGGTGGTCTTCGGGCCGCGCGCTGGCGCGGGTGACCCAGCTGATCTGGCGCTCCAGCTCGGCGATCGCCTGCTCGATCCGCCGCGCGGTTGCTTCCGCGCGCTCGCCGATCGCGTCGGTGACGGCGGTCTTGGTGGCGCGGTAGTTGATCCAGGCCTCGGTCGCGCCGTTGACGGCGAGCACGAACACCACCAGCCCGACCAGCGCCGTGACGTATTTGGCGAACAGGCCCTTGCGCGAAAACCAGCCCTTGCCCTTCACCCCGATCATCCGGACCCCTCGTGCCGCCGCTTCCACCACTGGAAGGCTGGCGGCATCCGTTGTCATCAGCCACGCCCTCCTTAGCACGTTTCCGGGGCGGGCCGAGGTGGGGCGCGCGGCATGGTTAGCCGCGATTCCGGGGGATTGGAGGAGGAATCTAACCGCGTCATGCCCGCGCTTGTCGCGGGCATCCACGTCTTACTTCCTTGTCGGCCGAAGACGTGGATGGCCGGGACGACGCCCGGCCATGACGGACTTAGCTACCTTATGGTCCTCACCGGCCGAAGAATTGCTTGAGCAGGTCGTTCGCCGACCGTCCGCCCTGGTCGGTTCGGCTGGGGTCGTTCTGCGCGGGCGCTGCGGGATCGTTCGGCGAAGGAGGCGGGGTGTTGCGGTTGCGGCCGGCGCCCAGGCCCTGCTGGATCAGGTTGCCGAGCGTTTCGCCGAGGCTATTGGACTGGCCGCTGCCCGAAGGGTTACCGTCCGAGGCGCCGCCGGGGGCAAAGAGACCGTTGCCCAGCTCCTTGAGCTTGGCATAGGCCGCGTCCGGATTGTCGAGGATGCCGGCAACATCAGGATAGATGCGCGGCGCGGTCCACGGCCCGTCGATCGCCACGGGAATGCCGAAGCCCACCGGGTCCGAGCTACGGCCCTGGCCTTCGGTGGTCATCACCAGTTTGGGTTCGACCCGCAACGCCAGCATTTGCGTGCCGAGGTCGATGGTCCCACTACCGGTCATCTTGACCAGCGGCCCAATGACATTGAGATCGGCCGTGGTGGCCTGTCCCTTGTCGATGCGGAAGGAAGCCGAGAGTTGGGTGAGATCGGTGGTCTGCTCGCGGTTCTCCTGCCAGCCGGTCAATGTCCCTGAGGTCAGCGAGCGGATCATCTGCGCCACATTGAGCCCGCGAATGGCGCCGTCCTGGAAATTGGCAGTCACGGTGCCGGAAAGATTCGACATGATCGCGTGCTGGTTTTGGCCGGTGGAGCGGACGTCGATCCTGGCCTGAAGCCTGCCGTCGAGCTTGTCGAAGTCCGCGGTACTTTGCAGCAAAGGCAGCGCGCGCACGCTCGAAAGCTCGCTGCGCATGGCGTAAAGCGGGGTGTCGCGCGACACGTCGATATCGATGGCGCCGTTGGCCACACCGCCATAGGCCCCGAGATTCGATACCGTGCCCTTGAGCAGGCCGCCTGCGAGCGAGGCTTCCAGGGCAACGGGGGCAAAATGCGCACTTCCGATGTTGAATTCGGCGGCCGACAGACGGACCTGCGCGTCGACATAGTTGAGCCCGGCAAGCTCGATTGGATCGTCGCTCCAGGCCTGCTGGGCACCCTGCGGCGCGGCTTGTGGCGGGGCGGTTCCGACGTCGAGCCGGCGGAAATCGAGGTCGAGCTTCACCAGCGGCTTGCTTGCGAGGTCGACCGAGGCCCAGCCGTCGAACGTGCCATCACTGAGCGTGCCGGAAAGGCCGTTGATCATGACGACCGCGCCGTTGAGCCTGACGTCAGCGCGGCTCGACAGCGGCGCCCGCAACAGGCCGGGTGCTTCGAGGGTGAGTTCGACGGAAATGGTTTGCCGCGCCATCGACGGGTCGGGCAGCGACGCCTTGACGTCGAAGGTCAGCGGATGGAGGCCGGCCCGCGCGTTGCCGTTGATGCTGACCCGGCGGTCTGTGCCGAAGACGATGTTGGCGTTGATGCCTGTGAGGTGGTCTTCGACCCCATCATGGGCGTTGAAAAACGTAATAGCTCCGTCGGCGATGGTGATGCGCTGGATGCTCGGTGTGCTCGACGCGTTGTCCGAGGGCTCGTTTGGCGGGGAAGAGATTGTCCTGGCCGCAGGCTGCCGTTCGCGCCGCAGCGGCACGCTGACGGCCGGGCGGGTGATCACGAGTTCGGTGATTTCCGGGCGGCCCGACCACAGGCTGCCAAGCGTCACGTTGGCCTCGATGTGGCCTGCGGTGAAGCGATTGCCGGTGTTGTTCTCCTTCGGCGCCTCCAGCGCCACCTCGCTCATCGTGACATTGAGCGCGGGCCAGATTCCGATTTTGGTCGAACCGGCAACCGTCAGGCGGTAGCCGGTCTCGCGTTCGACCCGCTCCTTGATCGCCGACGTCAGGAAGCCCGAGGGGATTCCGATGATCAGGAGCAATGCCGCGACAACGACGATCGCTGCGACAATCCCGCCTGCGATTTTGAACGCTCTCATCTCGGTCTTCCAGGTCGGGCAGATGGCATCCAGCCCGGCTTGGTCCGGCGGGGCCGTTTCTCCAAGCCTATCCCGAAAAGGGGCAGGCCGCTCAAAGCCACTACACCAAGGGTGCTGCAAAGATATGTGACTTATGACACAGTTCGGTTCCATTGACGCCGGCCGGTGATTTTGGACGGCCGTGGCGAAGGCATTTTCGATGAGTAAACAGACCGAATTTGCGGTTATTTTGAAGGTGAATCCGATGTTTGCGGATATCGGAGCGGACGAATTGCAGCGGCTCTCGGCCTTCTGCCACACCCAGCACCTCGATGCCGGCGAGATGTTGTTTCAGAAGGGCGACCCAGGCGACGCCCTGTTCGGGGTTCGCCGCGGCCAGATCCGGATCGAGACCGGTGCCTCCGACGGCAGCCGGCTGACTTTGAATTTCCTCGGGCCGGGCGATCTCTTTGGCGAGGTGGCAGTTCTCGACGGCCAGAGCCGCACGGCGGACGCCGCCGCGAGCGAGCCGAGCGAATTGTTCGTGCTGCGGCGCGAGGATTTTCTGGGTTTTCTTGAGCGCGAGCCGCGGGTGGCGGTCAAGCTGATCATGCTTCTGTGCCAGCGCATCCGCTGGATGAGCGAGCGCATGGAGGAATCGGTATTGCAGCCGCTGCCGGTTCGTCTGGCGCGGCGGCTTTGCGCGCTGGCATCCGATTTCGGTTCCGAGGTTCATATTTCGCAGGAACAGCTCGGCGTGTTCGTCGGCGCCGCGCGCGAGAGCGTCAACCGGCAATTGCAGCTTTGGCGCAAGGACGGCATCCTGGATCTGCAGCGTGGCCGCATCCTGTTGCAGAACATGAAAAAGCTCACGGCGGTGGCGCGGAACGAGTAGTCGAGCGGACAGCTTCGATTGCTCATTCCGCCGCGGGCGAATGCACGATGCTCGGCGGCGGCTTGTGGTCGCTGGTGTGATCCGGTTCGCCGTTGTTGTGACCCGACGTGATCAGGTTCTTGGCGAAGCGCCAGATCAGCGCGCCGATATCATCCATCATCATGAACATTGCCGGCACAAACACCAGCGACAGGATGGTGGAAAATACCAGGCCGCCAATCACGGCAAGCGCCATCGGCGAGCGGAATTCGCCGCCGGCGCCGAACGCTAGCGCCGAGGGCATCATGCCGGCGGCCATCGCGACGGTGGTCATGACGATGGGGCGGGCGCGTTTCATGCCGGCATCGATGATCGCATATTCGCGTGTCTTGCCCTCGCGAATGGATTCCACGGCGAATTCCACCAGCATGATGGCGTTCTTGGTCACGATGCCCATCAGCATC
>Ga0210394_10001842_pt1 | contig 31675 bp, 25 predicted proteins | sample IncBWC12MmetaG_FD_160121 | JGI IMG/M metagenome (GOLD analysis project Ga0210394, IMG submission 160121) | Forest soil microbial communities from Barre Woods Harvard Forest LTER site, Petersham, Massachusetts, United States - Inc-BW-C-12-M | ecosystem: Environmental > Terrestrial > Soil >... | reverse complement strand
CATCATTTTTCTGAGATGGGTCACAGGGACCTCCTTGTGACCCAAAATTTATCTCAACCATCGAGCAACACTGCTCCGTTCACTTCACGCGCAGCGTCCGCCGCCGGGCGGCTTCGTTCTCACGAGCCATCCGGAAGTTATCTTCTGCCGTTCCGAGGCGGGGCGGATTGCGTGTAGCGCGATAGTGTCGAGCGAGGGCTGCTTTGCCGATTCGAGAATCCGCTTTGTGGAAAGCGCCCTCGGTTCGCCGCGCTACCTGCGAGCTACTGCGAAGATCCGCAGCGTAATAGAACTTCTGCGGCCAGATCGGGATCCAGCAACGCTGCGCGCCCGTGCATAGCGGAACATACCTGCTGCGCCGTGATCCCGGAAGCGCCCCGCAAGTCCGCACCCGCGAGGTCTGCCCCGTCCAGCACCGCGCCGCGCAAAATTGCGCCCGTAAAATACGCTCCGCGCAGATCCGTTTTCGTTAAATCCGCATCCAGCAGAATGGTTCCCTTGAGCTGCGCGCCCGTCAAATTCGCTTCGGACAGTTTTGCGGAGGACAAATCCGCCTGCTCCAGATTGGCGAACGACAGCACTGCGTGTTCCAGCTTCGTGTCGCGCATATCCGTCCGCGATAGATCCGTGCGCAACAGCTGCGCGTATCGCAGATCTACCGCATAGAGCGATGCTCGCGTGGCTTTCGCGTTGGAAAGCACCGCACTCTCAAATGTTCCATAGGATAAGTCCGCGTCGCGCAGGTCCGCCGCCGCGAAATTCGCACCCGTGGCGTTCGCCGACACCAGCACGGCATGCCCGATCTGCGCGCGGTCCAGAACCGCGGAACGCAGCAACACCTCGCGAAGATTTGCTCCCCGCAGGTCCGCCTCCGATAGATACGCGCCTTCCAAGTTTGCCCGCCACAACTTGGCATTGATCAAAAACGCCTTGTACGCGCGTGCGAATCGCATGTTCGTCTGATTCAGCCGTGCCCCAACGATCTTATCGACGGTTTCGTCCGTCCACGCAGCCCCGCGCGGCGGCGGTGCCGACAGCGTCGCCTCCGTCAAATCCGCGTACGGCCGGTAGCCAACCGACTGGAAGACCAGCGACGCCCAACGCCGCATATCCGCGGGAGAGTCGGCCGCACCGGTGCTGCGGTCATACGGCAGTCCGCGATTTACTCCGATGGAAAAAAGAAACAGGATGCAGCCCGTGGCCAAAGACGCACGCATGGTTCGCAAAATCAATCGAAGAATGTTTTTCGATTTCGGCAGCCGGATGTCGCCTGGCCGTAGCACGCGCGACACCACAAATGGCAAGCACGTCGCCGAAGCCACCGACGCCGTGATCACAAACACGTGCAGTAACGTTCCGCGAAAATCCTGCCGCGCTAAGTAGCGTACCCAGAAAAGAAGCAACGTCACGGGAACGATCCAATAGGCCAGCACCGTCGAAAGCGCTGATTCGAACGCTACCATCGGCGATCGCGATTCCCCTTGCCACCGGAAATGCCGCCGCACCAGCCCCATCAAATACCACGGGCCATCTCGCTCCAGCGTTTGTCCATCCGGAAAAACCGCGGGGAGCGCGGCCATGCTTCCCCACAACCGCAACAGCAAAAAATGAAAACGCAAGGAAAGCGCCAGCAGCACCAGCGGGCCTCCCAGATAAAGCCCGGTCATCGGAAGGATGGTGGGCAATCGCGAAGACGGAAGCGCCGAAGCATTTAGCATCAACCGCACATCCGTCGTAAACGCAATCAGCAGGCAGCAGATCAGGCTCGCGCCCACCGTCAAAAAATAAAATCCGCGCGCAACTTTCGTCGCATCACCGATCGCTTTCGAACTGTCCACCGCGGAAATCGATTCCGGCAAAACTGCGTCAAACAGATTCGTCCCGCCCAGCCGGCCGAACCACAGGCCATCCGCCCCGTAGGCGTTTGCGCCCATCAAATTTGCGCCGCGAAGCTCCGTCCCGAGAAGATTCGCATTGCGCATATCCGCGCGCACCAGGCTCGCGCCGCGCAGATTCGCCATCGAAAGATCCGCGCCGACCAGATTGGTTCGGTGAAGTTGTGCGCCCTGCAAATTGACGCCAGTGAGGTCCGCTTTCGAAAGATTGATCCCGCTGAGGTCCGCCTTGGTGCCCGTTTCCCCGCCCGATTCTACCCAAATCTTGTGCTGATCCAGGATTTCCGCCAAATCGATCAGCGAAATCCCGATGGCGCTCTCCGCCACAGGAATCTCTTCCGCATCAGCAGCATTGTTGGCAACTTCGCTCTTGAATTCTTCTAGGTCCAAACCCATTTCGAACGTTCCCCCAACTTCGATACATCAGCAATTCGCAGATGCTTCAGAAACTCGCCAACGCATTTTCCTCGCCGAGCCGCTCAAGCAAAATGGCCCGAGTTCATCTCACCGCAGATTTCGAATTCTTAACAAGGTACTGGCTGGGCTGCTGCTGGCAGACCCCATCCTCTCTTACTCACCCTGTGGAAGTCGCCTGCCCAATGGGACAGGACGCGCAGAGGTAACGGTCCCTCCGACCTGTGAGAAGATCTCGCCGCGCTCGTTCGAATCCTAGGACATTGTTGACCGCAAGAGCTTGGTCAGCAAAAAAATCGGGGAAGTTAGAAATGTTGTGAGGGGAGATTCGAACGCGCGGCTGAGTGATTCAAAAACAGCGAGGGGAAAAAACTGAGCCGGGGCAGCTTCGCTGAGGGGCCAAGGCACCCCGGCTTATCCTGCCCGCCTCCGCAGTGAGCGAGCAAGAAACTTGTCAGCTAAAACGTCTCGAAGTTATTTATCCTCGTCGCCGCGGAGGAATTCGTAGCGTTCGATGGCGGCAACCACGCCGACCGCGCCTTCATCGCGCGACTCGGTGCGCTGCACGCGGCCGAGGCAGCGTACGCGGACGGGGCCGGCCAGGGTGATCTCATTGGGCAGGGTCAACAGAATTTCAACGGGCGAGCCTTCCTTCACATCTTTTTGAAGGAAGAAGTAGACACCGCGGGAACTGACGTCCCGGGACTCGGTGCTGGTCTCACCAACCGCAGCTCCCGTGGTCCAACGAACGGTGAGCGGCAGCCGCATGGAAAAGCGCTGGGTAGTGCGGCGTTCTGAGCCAGTCAAGGAAATCCTCCTAGTCGAAGACAGAGTGTATCCGGGTGGGGCCCAGGGAACAATAGGACTCCAGGCACAAAATCGATTCAATTCAACAAGGTACCGATGTACTAGGACGGGTCTGCAAAATGAGGCCTCCGATTGAGGATCCGTGTTCAGTCGACGACAGACCTTCCACCAGAGTCTGACGCTGAAGGAGGCCCACCCCTGTGTTTTTTGTAAGTGTTGCATCTAAAAGAGTTAGGCTTTCCGTAAGTCTTTTGTTTGCAACACTTGCGGGGAGGTCCATAAGTGTTGCAAGTAAAGGATTTATGGGGGCTGTCTGTTGACAAGAGAGTAATGGCGTTGGATGGGGAGATTGCGAGAGAGTGAGATCGAAGATCGTCGGAACGTTTGAACGTTGGAAGGTTAGGAGGTTGGGAAAAGCAGAAGGAAATGGAGGCTCGGCGTGTGTGAGAGACGGGCGAGCGGGGATGCGATTCGGGATACACGGGAGAGGATAGCATGGGAGTGGCGAGGGGCTAAGTGAAATCCAGGGAATGGGGAGAATCGAGGATTGAATGGTTACGGAGGAGGGGTTAACGGTATCCGTGGGACAAGAGGAAGCGAAAAGTGGCCCAAACTTACGCTACGAGTTCTGCTTATAGTGTTCAATGATCGATCGCCGTGCCTCCGCACCGCTCGCCTTATAGACAATCTGTCCGTCATTCCACATACCCACGACGGGTGTTTGATATACCTTCCCGATTCCCGGAACCCGCTGATCGATACCATTTTGGTCGGCGCAACTAAGGATGTTAAATACCTCCACACGCTCCTGTTTTGCGTGCCCTTTGGACAAAGACTCCGCAACTGCGTCCAGAAGCTGCAAGTCCTCCAGCGAATACGGCGCTATTCCAATCAGGGTTCTGCGTCCCGAACGCGGTGCAGACGTCTCGGCGCTCCATATCGTAATTTCAGAATCCGAAAACACGTCTGGGAGTCTTTTGGTGATGTAAGTGGACTGCTCCCCAGGTGGCAGTCGTTTGGCAGCTTCGAAAAGTTCGGTAGCTTTCATGGCATGGTGAACACAACGACTCCATTATTTATCCAAGTGCCGCCGGAAACAAGGATACGCGCAATTTCACTTGACTGGACGCCTGGTCCTAGGACGGGTGGCCCGGCCGTGGACTTCCTTCTTTTTTCTTGACGGCAACATACGAACAGAGGATATCACTTCTGCAAGTCACGGTGGAGTAGTGTGATGAGGGTGCCCCGTCCTCGGTTTGTGAGGGCGGGGGTTTTGGTGTGGGATGCCCAAGGGACTGAAGCGCTACTACGGTCAGGGCCAGCTGCACTTTGTGACGTTTAGTTGTTACCGGCGGCTGCCGCTACTCGGCAGGGTAAAAGCGCGAAATCTCTTCGTGAAGGAACTGGGCAGAGTCCGGCGGGAGTACGGATTTCTTCTGGTGGGATATGTGGTGATGCCGAATCATGTGCATGTGCTGATGAGTGAGCCGAAGAAAGGCACGCCCTCGACGGTGTTGCAAATGCTGAAGCAGCGGGTCTCCCGCGGAATGAGGAAGGACAAGAAGCTCGCGACGCCGAAGGGTCAACTACCATTGTTGTTTCCGAAGTTCATCGCGGACCTTCCGCAGTTCTGGCAGCCGAGGTTTTACGATTTCAACGTGTACAGCCACGAAAAGAAGAAAGAGAAATTGGAGTACATGCACGCGAATCCGGTGGTGCGTGGATTGGTGAAACATCCGAAGGATTGGCCATGGAGTAGCTTTTCGTTTTACGCAAAGGACGAAAAAGGGTTAATGGAGATCGATGTAATCGACCTATAGATGCGGCTCGGTAAGAAGAAAGCAAAGTCAACAGCCCCACCCTCAAAAACCGAGAGCGGGGCACCCAAAATCGTCCAGGGGCTTACGTCTAGGCCACCCGACCACCACGGTGAGAATCGGGAAATCCGGGGCGAACCGATTGGCGGAGTCGTGTGCAAAATTGAACAGACAAATATTTCTGGGCCTTCTAGCATCCACCTCCTGAGCATTGTTTGCGTGCAGTAGCAGAGAACCAGAGGCGGTATTGTTGTGTAAATAAAAGATTCTGACCCAGTCGTGCGAGATCAAAGTGAAAATGGAAAGGTGGATTCACTCATGAAGAAATATAGCAAGCCGAGCCTAAGGTGTTTGGGACTCCTGAGGCTGGTTACGAAGTTCAGTTTCTAAGCAGATCGGCAATAAAAACAATCGAGGGCGAGGAGCGCTGGCTTGGCAGTTCCGAAGCGGCGTTTTGCTTTCAGAATTCGCGGTGACGGGCTTTGCATATAGCTTGGCAACACGCGTAACTGGGTAGACGTGTGCGCGTTTGCGTGCGTGTGAAGCACCGGACAGCGAAGCCGTCCCTTACGAAGCGCCTAGCCATGGAGTGGCCGAGAATACTGATGAAAAACACAGCGGACTTCGATAGCCGCCCCAGACGCCAGGAGCAGATCATCGTCCAGAAAGGGTCGAGCGAGGTACTGCTCTTCAACATGGATGATGGGAGCTACTACGCGCTGAACGAGGTCGGCAGCAGAATCTGGGAACTCTGCGACGGAACGCATGGCGTAGCGCAAATGGTGTGCACAGTGGCGAAGGAATATGGCACCCCCACTGAAATTGTCCAGACGGACGTTCTGGAACTGCTCGATGAGCTGCGAACCAAGAATCTGATCGTCGAGAGCAGCAGATCTGGTATGGATTTCGAAGCTAGCGGAGCGCCTCAGGGATCTCCCTAAGCGAGGCGATGCGCCAAGAAATGTCCGTCGCACTCCGGTGTGTGGCTGCACGACCTACAGACAGAGTTCCGTGGCCAAAGGGCATTCGAACGCGGCTCCACCAGTGTCCCCACGACCTCCGTAGACCTTTAGAAGCCCCGGATCGATTGCTGACGAACTCCGTCGACACACCAAACGCGTAGGGCAAGTATGAGTAGACGATCCATCTCCGATGTATTTCTCTTTCTTCAGATATTGTTCTTTGCCGCCGTCGTTCCAATCCTGCTGCGGCTAAAACTATGGCGAGTAGAAGCTCTTCTCGAGCCGCGAATCCAAGCGACGACGGACCGGGATCGCGTTGAACAGATTGCGGAGTACGTGGAAATCGCCATTCGCGAGGGGCGCCCCTTAGTGCATCAGGGATGCCTGACCCGAGGCGTAACGCGATATTACTTCTTCCGCCGGGACGGCTTGAATGTGTCGCTGTGTTTTGGCGTGGGCCGAGTCGATGGTGAGTTTGTCGGCCATTGCTGGTTGGTCAAGAACGGAGTGCCCTTTCTGGAAGCGCGGGATCCGCGACCTCTATATACGGAGATGTACCGCATTTCAAGCGCTGGTGGCCGTGGAGTGAAAGCCTCCCAAAATATTGGATTGGAGCAATCAGGATCGTGAGCGATAGCCGGCGCAGACAAACCTACGGTTTCCACGGCCTGAATCTCGAGGTGTCCTCGTCGGCTGCGATTGCAACTTGCCTCGATTCCAGATTCCAAATGCTTCCCTCGAATGGGAAATGCGCCGAGACACTTTTTTTCGACTTCGAGTGCGTTTCGAATTCGAAAGTGCATCGCGTTGGGAAACCGTCCGGGCAGGCAAAGCCTTTTTATCAACTGGAGGGCGGGGAGGCGAGCTACTTTGAAGCCGAAGACCTACTTTACCTTTGCTACGGTGATCGCGTGCGCGTGTTGTGCAGTCCCGACTCTGGTGTCGCGTACTTCTCCGTGCTCGAGCCGGAGACTGAAAACCTGTGGCTAGCCACTCATCTTCTGTTCACGATATGCCTGGTGGAAATATTGAAGCGGCGCGGGCTGTATAGCCTGCACGCGGGCGGATTGAGCGCGAACGGCAAATGCCTGCTGATTCCAGGCACAAGCGGAGCAGGAAAGTCCACTCTAACGGTCGCGTCGCTCAGAGCCAATTTTGACTACATGAGCGATGACATGGTCTTTCTAGATGGCCGGACGGATGGGTTCAAGGTCCTGGCATTTCCTGAGGAGGTGGATGTTAGCGATGAAACCGCCGCCTTTTTTCCGGAGCTGAGTTTTCTTTTGAGTGCTCCCAAGCGTTGCGGATGGCGGAAAAAGCAAATCCACCCGATGCAGATCTATGGCGCGAAAGTGGCGCCCCAGGCGCGGCCTGCCGCTGTTGTGATTCCTCGAATTGCGAAGTCTGAAAGCAGCGTTGTAACAAGGATGGATCCTGACGAAGCGTTGCTGGAGATGGTTCCCAACGTATTGCTGACGGAAGCGAACTCGTGCCGTGCTCATTTGGATGCGCTGAGCGAACTCGTGACGTCCACGCCGTGCTACCGCCTCGAGACGGGGCGTGACTTTGATCAACTCTCCGTTCGATTCCGGGAGCTACTGTGCTCATGATGCGAAACAAAACCATGCCGGAACCGACTCGGCGACTCCCAGGCACGGCGCCACGCGCAGAAATGGAACTGCTTCTCTGTTGTACCCGCAGTCGGGCCAGCACCGAAACGACGAAGCGGATCAGAGCGGCCGCTCGCAAAGAAATAGATTGGGTCCAATTCATACGACTGGTGCTTCGTCACGATATGCTGCCGCTCACCTATCGGAACCTTCACGTAAACTGCCCGGATATTGTCCCAAGTGGCGTCCTGGAGCCGCTACGAGCGCGGCACGAGGCGGAGTCTGCAGAGGGCCGGGCACTCGCCGAGGAATTGGTGGGCATTCTCGGCGTGCTTGAGTCGGAGGGTATTCCGGCAGTGCCCTTCAAGGGCCCCGCACTGGCCGTCAGACTCAATGGCAATTTGTCTCTCCGGGCGTTTGGTGACCTGGACATCCTGATTGATGAGGAGAACGTGCTGCGCACGCGGCGCGTCCTGTTCGACCGAGGTTACGCGCCTGAAAGGGTGAACACTGGCGATCTGAGCCAGTTCTTGGGCGAGCACCACGAAATGCTCTTTTATCGCACAGATGGCCAGGTGCGTTTAGATCTGCACTGGCGATTCACCAGTCGATCCGCGTGCCTTGCGGGAGATCCTGAGCGTTTCCTACGGCACCTGGAGGCGGTCTCGGTGGCAGGAGCAGAACTGCGAAGTCTGCGGCTGGAAACGTATCTGTTAGTGCTCTCGATGCACGCGGCCAAGCACCAGTGGGTGCAACTCAAATTGATCTGCGACATCGCCGAGATCCTGGCGGTGCCTGATTTAGACTGGGAGTTCGTGCTGCGTGAAGCACACGACCTGGGTCTAAAGCGTGTCCTTGGGACTGGGCTTCTACTAGCGCAGGATTTGCTAGAGGCGGTCGTGCCTCCAAAACTCGCCCAAGATTTGAAGATCGATCGAACTGCGAAAGCCCTGGCCGCACAAGCCCGGGCCCGCCTCTTCGAAGAGCCAGACGAACGCTGGGGTTTGCAGGGTGGCATTACTTCTCAGATGGAGATCCGTGAACGTTTCCGCGACCGGGCGAAAATCTTCCTCCGGCATTTCTTACCTAAACTTAGACCGAGTGAGCGTGACCGCTGGTTTCTGCCGCTGCCGAACGGTCTCTCTGCCGTATATTACGTTGTTCGACCGGTTCGGTTGGTCCTTCAGAGAATGGGTCGGACAGACCAACTCCCCTAATCAATGGTTGAGGCAATGCCGACCTGAGCCGCGGTGATGACCGGGTTCGCACTGCCCAGGCTGGCCTGGAGAATGTGAAGCGCGAACCCGGCGCTAGGTTTACTTTCCGTCGGCGATGGTCAAATCAACGGAACTTCCCGGGTTGCCCGTGACAGCGACCCGAACGGTGTTGGAACCATGCACTAAAGCGGATGAGATATCTAACTTCTTGGTTTGCCCATTCGAAAGGCGAGTTCTAAACTCGGATCCATTGACCCTGATGATCAACAAACTCACCCCGGGCGTGTCATTTTGCAGGAGTACCATTCCCTCCGCACGACTGATGCCGTTGAAGTGAGTGACTTCCCGATGATTGAAGTTAAATTCTGCGGCATGCTGGGACGTAGATGCCGGAATGGCGATCGTTGCAAAGACTGGATCAAACACGGTTGTATGGCCACAGAGGTCTACAACCGTCAGCTCCACAACGGACGATTGAGACTGATTGATCTTCGTGGCGGTGACGCCCAGAGCCATGGTCGTTCCACTGTCAAATGTGGGGATGGCGACCGTAGCATTGGTGGTCGGGGGAGTATTGGCGACCAACGAGAACAATCCGCCCGAAGCTTGAACCGAGAAAACAACTTGCTTCGGCGGACCTGCCGTCTGAGTCGTTACGGTGACGGTGGGGGAAGCCGTCGTCGAACAGCTTCCAGTTGATCCAGAACACGTTGCAAAAGTTGTGTTCGAGACAACCGTACCGCCATCGACCGCGGCAACAATGGAATCTCCCGCCGATGAGGTTACGGAGGGCGAGTTAATCGTGAACGTCGCGGTACCGGAAGCATCCGTGATAGCGGTCCCGCTCTTGCTGGCGTCAGGACCAGTGATTGTAAAAGTCACGACGGTACCTGCGACGGGAACCCCATTCGACAGGACGACTGCGGTTTTGGTGATGGATGAGCCAGCGGCCCCGCAGATGATCGATGAGTTTACAGGCGAGACCACGACGGTCGGCACGACGGGCGTCCCCGAAGAGCATCCACTGATGATGGTCTCCTTGGAGCTGATCGTGACCGTTCCGTTTCTAGCCAGCGCCCGGCCTGCCAGGTTGCCACCGTCGAGCGTGATGCTTGCTAACGCCATAATATTTCCCGCAAAGTTGTTGCCCGTCTGTATCGTCGCGGAGGAACCCACTTGCCAAAACACGTTGCAGGGCGACGCGCCGCCGGCAAAAACCACTGAGGCACCGGTGGCGGTCGTAAGGGTGCTACCGATCTGGAAGATCCACACGTCGGTGGAGCTGCCGGTCAGCGTCAAAGTGCCATTGAGCAGCGCCGCTGCCGAATAGCAGTAAAGTCCCGGGCCCAGATTAGCGTTGGTCCCTGTGCCCAGCGCGCCGGTTAGCGCTGTACACGACGGCCGACCGGCCGCGTCAACGTAGGCGGCTGTTAGGTCCGTCTGCGCGGTTGTCAATACGGCGTTCGCTGCAGTGTACAACGTGCCCGTGACCTGGCTTGCCAGAAGTCCCGTGACTGTGGGTGTGGGCGAACTTCCGACATTACCGACGATCGTAGTTCCCGCGTCAGCGCTGACAATTCCGCCCCCGGCCAGTACTGCAAACTTTCCCGCTGTTTGCAGGTTAGGTGCTTGGGCATGGACATTCGACGCCAACGCCAAGAAAAGCAATAAAAAAATGCCACGAAATCTCATCTTTTCCTCCAGAAGCATTCGCAGAGTAGGGCTGGGTGCGGAACTCTTCGTAGAGGCCAGTTTGAGGTCTCAAATCAGTACTGTCTGTCCGTTCTTGGACAGAAACGGAAGAATTTCGTGCAATTTGAGAGTAATGGGACTGGTGTAGAGCAGAGAGTGCTGAAAGGCGTCCCGCTAGAGAACACCGGGATGGTGCTAGGACTGGTCGATTAGTCGATGGTGGATCGCATAGAGCGCGAGTTCGAGGCGGTCGGAGACGCCGAGTTTGTCGAAGATGTTGTGCAAGTGGTTCTTGACAGTTTGCTCGGAGATGAAAAGTTTTTCGCCGATTTCTTTGTTGCGGAAGCCTTGGGCGACGAGCTGGACGATTTCCTTTTCGCGGTCGCTGAGCAAGGGCTTTTCGCGGCGCGGGCCGGATTCGCTGGACTTCGAAAACGCCTTCATGACTTCGGCGGTCATGCGATTGTCGAGCCAGATTTCACCGGCGTGCACGCGATGAATACTTTTTACGAGGAGATCGGTGGCGGACTGCTTCAAGACGACGCCGCGCGCACCGAGGCGCATGGCGCGGACGACATCGCGATCGTCTTCGGCAGCAGTGAGAACGACGACGCGCGTGGGCAGCGTATCAAAATTGACTTCCTCGAGGACGGCGAGGCCGTCTTTATCCGGCATGCGGAGATCGAGGAGAAGAATATCGGGCTTGAGCTTGGCGAGAAGCTTGATGCATTCGGCGCCGTTCTGCGCTTCGCCGACGATGGTGATATCTTCGTCGGAATCAAGAAGCTTGCGGAGGCCATCGCGAAAGATCGCGTGGTCGTCGGCTAGTAGTACCCGTATCTGCGGTTTCGCTGTCTTAGCCATAATATCTTAGGGTTCGCAAAACAAACCCGTTACCCGATCATCATAAGGGTTTGTATGTACAAACCCTTAACCCAGCGGAACTTCGATCGTCAGGCGCGCTCCATGACCCGGGTTCGACTCGACGGTCAGAACCCCGCCCACAGTTCGCGCGCGCTCCTTGATGGAAATGGGACCCAGCCGCAGACGATCCAGTTCGTCGCCAGTGAATTTTCCGGCGAAGCTAAACCCCTCACCATTGTCGTCTACTACGAGTACTAGACGGCTGTCGTCCTGCGACAGTTTTACCACGACATGGGAAGCCTTGGCATGCTTTTTTATGTTGTTGAGTGCTTCACGGTAAATCTGGAAGATCTCGCGGCAGACGCGGTCGGGAGCGCGAAGTTGCGTGGAATCAATGAGGAGGTCGAGGGCTACGGTGGATTCGTTGCGGTAGCGCTCGGCGAAACCGCGCATGAGGTCCACGAGGTCGGCGCTCTGGACGCGGAGGGGGCGGAGGTCGGTGACCGTTTGGCGGAGCTCCGCGCCTTCGTTTTTGACGGTTTGCTGTAGGGTAGAAAGGCTGATGACGGCTTGCTCAGGGGCCGAAACCACGCGGCGGCGAAGGACATCGAGCTGGATTTCGATGCTGAGGAGGGTCTGGAGGATGCCGTCGTGGAGGTCGCGGGCGATGCGGCTGCGCTCGGCTTCGATGGCGCGGGCACGTAAGTGCCTCAAAAGAAAGATGTTCTCGAGGCCAGCGGCGATGTGGGAGGCGATGTCCTCCAGCCAGGCTAAGTCCTTTTTATGGAAGGAATTGCGGCCGTTAATGACGAAGAGGCGGCCGGTCGCCTGGCCTCCTTGCTCGAACGCTACGGTCATAAGGGAGTGGATCTTGAACTCCTGTTGGGCAGGGCCGGGGAGCCGGGGCAGATTCTTGATTTTGCGGCCGTCGCGGCGGTCCCAGCCAAAGCCGGAACCTGGGCCCGCGAGGGAGTTCCAGCAGAGGGTCGCGTCCATGTCATCCAGCAGGAACCCGTCGGTGCGCGAGAGCGGCATGCTTTCCGGGACGAGGCGCTCGCTTTCGCCGGCTCTGAGGCGCCAGAGGAAAATGCGTTCAAGATCGGTGTCGCGGTAAAGGAGAAGAGCTTCTTCGGCATGGAACGTGGTGGCGAGTTCCTCGAGGAATAGGCGTAGCGACTCGGCGAGGCCTTGATCCACTTGCATCGTGGCGCTGATGCGCGACAAGAAATCAATCTCTGCGGCGAAGTGGCGGTTGTGATCGCCGAGAAAGGCGAGACCAGCACCTCCCGCGAACGTGCCGGTAGTCAGACCGAGCCAGGAGACGACGCGCATCCAGTCGAGCTCGCCTTTGCCGGCGGTGAGCAGCACGAGAACGAGGGAAAGCGCGCCGGCGAGGGGGAGCGTGGCGTTGAGGCCCCAACGAATTCCAGCCGCGTAACAGAGAAACATATAGGGAAACCAAACTGGCACGGTCGAAGGGCTGACGTACATGAAGAAGCCAAGAGCGAGGAGATCGCACGCGAGAGGAAGGTGCCAGCCGCGGCTCCGGAGAAGGCGCTCGACTTGCGTGACAAGCAACGCGACGAGCAAGTAGGCGACTAGGAATGAGACGGAACGGCGCGCCGCAGGCGAAGGCGGTTGCTCCAGAAGAGCGAGTAGCGCCAGCAAAATGAAAATCGGGCGTGCGTAAACGATCTGCCGCTCGAAATGGCGCCGATCCGTTTGATGGGGGTTCATGCGCGGGGACGGGTATCCTGCGAATTAGTCTAACAAGGGCGGAGGAGTGTCGAGCCGCGCGCGTGAGCAAAGGTTTCCAGCTTGCAACGGGCGGGATGGGTGATCAACCTAGTCGGTGTACTGCTGATAAAAAGTCAGTTGGCGGGCGATGCTCTCTCCGGCGCGTCGAAAGACTCAGCGCTGAACGTCACTGTGGAAGCTTCCAGACTCCGTACAGTTCCCCCAGCGGAATAGGGGGGATGGCCTTGCCGAACGAGCGGGAAATAGAGAGGCGATGAAACCACTCCGTCGCGGGGATTTGGTGTTGCGCGAGACGATAGAGGATGTAGTTCAAAGGCAGCGAAGCCAATTCTATCGCTGTCGGATTGTGGTCCGAAAGTCCCCGACAGCACGACCAGTCCCCAGAGGTTAGGCTGTGAAGTCGTTCCTTCCACACTTATAATTGGTCGGCAAAATTCGCGTCCGCGGATTGCAGCGGGCGCAGCGGACTCTGCGCTTTCAGGCGACTAGTGGACTTCTACATGTGCCCGGTCCACTACCAGATGGGAAGGAAGAAGATGACCCGCGGAATCAAAATAATGGCGTTGGCGGCGTTGTGGCTGGTGCCCCTCATAACTCTGTCTCGCGCATTCACATCCGACTGGGCTTCTGTTTGGCAAAAATTCCGTTTCCCAGTGTACTGGGGGCCGTTCATGGACCTTCAGGCGATTACAAGCGCGGTGAGGACGCTGGAGATGGGCGGGAACCCGATCCTAAGCAACCCCGCGGATCGGTCTCAACGGGCATTGCCCTACCCAAGGATTTGGCTGCACCTATTTTCCTGGGCGGGAATCAACGACTCCAATGTTTCGATTGTTGGAGTTAGCTTCTGCGTCGTTTACTTGATCTGTGTGTCATGGCTCATCATCGGGAGTAGAAGCGCGCTGGGTGCGCTCATATTGCTAGTTGCAGGGCTGTCATTATCATCATTCTTCGCGATTGAACGAGGAAATATTGACCTGTTCATCTTCTTCCTGGTCTTTCTCGGATGCGCTGCAACGAACAAATTCTTGAAGTCGGGCGCATATCTTGCCGCAGCTGCACTCAAAGTCTATCCCATTGCAGCCTTGGTGGTTGACATGATCCGCCGTCCCCTCAAAGTCAGTGTCGTTTCCATTGGCGCGACGCTTTCGGCTATCGCGTTGTTTGCCTGGCGGTGGCGTGAACTTAAAACCATTCAGCACACAGCCCCGATAAACGCGTATTTCGCCTTTGGCACTCTTTCCTTAAAAGCCCAAGCCGCCTGCATGAGCTGGAAGCTCCAAGCATGTAGTTGCTTGGTAGCGGCCCTGATCGCCATAGCCGCCTGGCTAGCTCGTCCCAATCTCGATGAATCGGCATTGAACTCAAAGTTTTGGGAGTTCTTCCTCATATTCGGCGGAATTTATGTGTTCACCTTTGCGGTTGGCTCAAACTATAACTACCGGCTCATTTTCCTTGTACCGACCCTCCCCATGACAATCGAGCTGGTGCGAAACGGCCTTCACGCACATTGGGGAATTGTCTATATCCTCTTAGCTCTGGTGGCGGAAAACTCGTTTGCACGCGAAATGTTCCCTGGTCTTCTACTCAGCGACATGGTGACATTCGCGCTCTTCGCAATGATCCTGACGGTCCTTTTGAAGAAAGCAAGAAGCTGTTTTGGGGATGCCTTCGGACTTTTTCAGGCCCCCGCGAGTATTGGGCGCCTTCCACGATCAGGTAGCGAGCTGACGTGAGTGACTCATTCGTGCTTAGGCCTCCTGGCGTTTCCAGTCGGCGCAGCCAATGGTTCGGCCATCACCTGGAATCAAGCTGGCTTCCCACTCGAAACGATTATTTTGGCGACGAAGCGAATTTTCCACGCCGCTGAAGCGGCCTGCAAATTCTGCCGCATAAAACGGTTCTGTTCTCATCCTGCTTGTAACCATTAGGAAATCGCAGTGGCGGCGGCACGCAGCTGCTCCGCCAATTGCGCCATACTTTAGACTGCCAGAGCGGAATTGCCAGCGTTCACGCTTGGAGCCGCTTGGAGAGGGAGATCCATGGTTCGCGGAACAAGAATGTTGGCCTTGGCCTGCCTGTGGCTGGCTCCGCTAACGATCCTTTACATCGCCCTGGCCTCCGATTGGGTTGACACGTGGAAGACATTTGCTGTGCCGTCCTTTCGGCCGCCGTTCATGGATCTTTGCGCCATCACCAACGGAGTGAAGGTACACCAACAGGGCGGCGACCCGCTCCTCGACAATCCCGAGGATCCCTTTCACAGAGCTTTGCCGTATCCACGGATTTGGGTGCAGCTATTTTCCTGGCTCGGAATCCGCGAGTCTCACACTCGTATTCTTGGAATTACGTTTTGCGTTTTGTATTTGATTTGTATTTCCTGGCTGATCCTGAAGATTGAAAGCAGTCTGGGAGCGATACTCCTGATGATCGCCGCGCTTTCCCTGGCGCCGCTTCTCGCCCTGGAGCGTGGAAACATCGATCTGTTTATTTTCTTTCTCCTTTTTGTCGGATGTAATGCGACCAATCGATTTCTGAAGTCCGGAATATTTCTTGCGGCCACGGTGCTCAAGGTCTACCCCATCGCGGCACAAGCGGTTGACGCGATCCGTCGCCCTCTCAAAGAGAATCGCGTCGCCATTACCGCCGTAGCCGTGGCCGCCGCGGTATGGATTTGGAAGTGGCGTGAACTGGGCGCCATCCGGCGCGCGGCGCCGGTTTCCACAACACTGGCGTTTGGGATGCTTTCGCTTAAATTACAGGCCGAGTACGTAAATGGGGCTCTTTTGGCGATTTCCTTGGTGGCTTGCGCGGTAATTCTGGCAATGGCCTGGATGGCGCGGCCCAGTCTGGACGGAGTCATTCGCAATTCAAGATTCGGAGAAATGTTCCTGGTCTTTGCAGGAACGTACGCTTTTACGTTTGCCGTCGGTTCGAACTACAACTATCGGCTGATTCTCCTGATTCCCACGCTTCCGCTGGCCTGCGAGCTCGTTCGAAGCATAGAGCATCGAAAATGGGGAATCATTTACATTGCTTCCGTGCTCGTCGCGGAGAATTCGGTTGCCCTGGGAATGTATCAGGGCATACCGCTTGAAGATTTGGCGACATTCACGCTCTTTGCGATGATTCTGCCGATCGTGCTGGAACAAGCGAGGGAATTTCTGCTGGACGCTGCCACACTCTTCCAGCCGTCCGCGAACGTTGCGGTTTCGCACGACAAAGTGGCTGGGTAGAGGAACCACATACCTTCAGGAAGGAGACTTGGCGCACGACGAAGAAAGTGCCTGGAACCGGCGCATGCAAAGTCTCAACGAGCTCTGCCGCCGAACGCATTCATTTTGATTCGGATTAGTCCTACCCAGGTCATCTTCAGCAGCAGCAACCCGTGGCGGAAACGCTGGATATTGGTTTCGCCGTAGGTGCGCGCCAGGTAGCGGATCGGAATGTCCACAATTCCTAGTCCCAAAACCGCCGCGGGGAAAAGCAGTTCAAAATCGCCAAACGGGTCGAAATCGCCGAAGTCACGCCGCCATGCCACCATGCGCTGATAGTCGTAGCGCGTCACCAGTTTTGTGCCGCAGAGCGAATCGCCGATGCGAACATCGAGGATGGTGCTTAGCATTTTGGCGAAGAAAACATTTCCCAGCCGGTTTAGAAAGCGCATGGCTTCGCCTTCCATGGGATAGACGAGCCGCGACCCGTTTATAAAATCGCCGTAGCCCTGGCAGTAGGCTTCGTAGAAGCGCCCGAGCATTTCAGGGGGCATGGTCAGGTCGGCGTCGAGAATGATCAGCAGCGGCTGCGTGGCGTTAGCAAAGCCGAGTCTTACCGCGTCGGCTTTGCCCTTGCCGGTCTGTTGCAGAGCTTGAATTCGATAACGGTTTCCGTAAAGCGCGGCCACGCGCTGAATCTCTTCCCACGTTCCGTCGTTTGAATGCCCTTCCACAAAAATGATTTCGGTGTCGCAGTCCAAGTCTGGAAAGCGCTTCACGGCATTTTCAATGTTGCCGCGTTCGTTGCGCGCCGGAATAACGCAGGAGATTCCCGGCCGCGACGTCGCGGCCAGCGGACGCAGCACCACAATCGAAGTCAGGCTGAACCAGCGCACCAGCGGAACCAACGGAAGAACTCGATTGACGGCGTCGCCGAGCCCCAGCAATTTCCAAGGAAAGTAAATGGCCAGGCGATAGCGAACAATTTCGTAGCCCGACACTTTGACAATGTTTTGAAGATCGACGCGCGTCAGAAAGATGCTGGGCAGTTCGCCTTTCCGAACACCCATGCGATTCGCAAGATTGTAGAGCCAGCGCAGATACGGATTGTAAAGGACGGCGATTACGCGGGACGTTCGCGAAAGTTTCGATTTCAACTGCACCAGCAAGCCCTGAATATCAAAGTCGTGGTTGAACGTGCCGTTGACCAGGATCGCGGTGCGCCGTTCGATTTCGCCACTCAGGTCGGGGAACGGTTCGCCCCTTCCGATGGTCTGCTTGGCGGGCGCATCCATCGCGGCGAGCAGCATGCCGCTGTCATCCTCGCGCGGCAGCCACTGAATCAAACGGTCGTAGTATCGCGTGAGAGTAGAAAGCTGCGCCGCTAGATACGCGTTGACATACTTCTTCCAACCGGGAGCGTCACTCGTGCCCATATCCCTGCTTTTCTTTTCCTCTTCTTGAGATGACGAAGCGGGCTGCGTCTCAACGGTCGTAGTAATGGCCGGCCTCAATTCCGTCGCCGCATGGCGATTTCGCAAATCTAACAGGCAATGGAACTCTCACGCGCGCATCGCCAGTCTTGCGTTGCTTTCGAACCACTGAATCGTTTCGCGCAGGCCTTCGCGCAAAGGCGTTTTCGCTCGCCAGCCAAATTCCGCGACCGCGCGCGACGTATCGAGGCAGCGCCGCGGCTGGCCGTCAGGCTTCGTGGCGTCCCAGCGAATCGTGCCCTCGTAGCCGACCAGCGAGCGGATTTGCTCGAGCAAGTCGCGGACGCTGATTTCTTCGCCGCAGCCGAGATTCACAAGGTCGGGCTTGTTATATTTTTCAGTGGCCAGCACGATGGCCTCCGCGGCATCCTCAACGTAGAGAAATTCGCGCGTGGCGCTTCCCGTTCCCCAGGCCAATACTTCCGGAGCGCGCGCCTGCTTGGCTTCCCAGCACTTGCGAATCAGCGCGGGAATCACATGAGAAGTCTCCAGGTCGAAATTGTCGCGCGGGCCGTAAAGATTCACAGGCGTCAGGTAAATGCCGTTCATTCCATACTGCTGCCGGTACGCTTGCAACTGCACGAGCAGCATTTTTTTCGCCAGGCCGTACGGCGCGTTGGTTTCTTCCGGATAGCCATTCCAGAAATCTTCTTCGCGGAAGGGCACGGCCGTGAACTTGGGATACGAACAAATGGTTCCCGCGCAAACGAATTTTTCAATTCCAGCAATGCGTGCCGCCTCGATGGCATTCAAGCCCATCGCGGCATTCTCGTAGAAAAAGCGCCCCGGATTGATGCGGTTGGCGCCGATCCCGCCGACGACCGCCGCTAAGTGAATAAAGATGTCCGGTCGCGCATCTTTGTAAAGACGCAGCGCTTCCGATTTTTCGCGCAGGTCGTACTGCGCGCTGCGCGGAACTGTGATTTCGCCGCATCCCGCCGCGCGCAGCTTCTCCACAACAAAAGATCCGAGGAAGCCGCCACCGCCGCTCACGACCACACGTTTGTTCGTCCAAAAACTCATCCTGCCCCTTTAGTGCTGCGACGCGCGCCCGCTGACCGCCTGCACCATGCTCGTAACAGAAGTTTGCCAGCGGTTCCAATGACCGATTTTCTGTTCCAAAATGGCCTTGCCTTCGCCGCGCGGCTTTAGGCCGGCCGCTTCCACATCCGCATCCACCATGATGGCGACCAGGTCGCGGAAACCGATCTTCGATTGCCAGCCAAGCTTCACGCGCGCCTTGCTCGCGTCCGCGATCAGCACGTCCACTTCGAGAGGTCGCAGGTAGCGATCGGAAATCTTGACGTGCTTCTGCCAATCGAGGCCCGCATAGACAAACGCCGCTTCCACAAATTCGCGCACGGAATGCGTCTCGCCGGTCCCAATCACGTAATCATCCGCGGAATCTTGCTGCAGGATTTGCCAAATCGCTTCCACGTATTCGGGCGCATAGCCCCAGTCGCGCCGTGAATCCAAATTGCCCAAGTAAAGCGAATCTTCCCGGCCGGCAAGAATCGCGGCAACGCCACGCGTAATTTTGCGCGTCACAAACGTTTCGCCGCGCCGCGGGCTCTCGTGATTGAACAGGATGCCGTTGGCGGCGTAGAGGTGATATCCCTCGCGGTAAATGCGCGTCATCCAATGCGCGTAAACCTTTGCCGCGGCGTATGGGCTCCGCGGCTGAAACTCCGTCGTTTCGCTTTGCGGCGGCGGCGCAGAGCCAAACATTTCCGAACTCGACGCCTGGTAGAAACGCGTCTTCGCGCCGCTGCGCCGAATCGCTTCCAGCAGACGCATCGTGCCGAGTCCAGTCACGTCGCCCGTGTACTCGGGAATGTCAAAGCTGACCTTCACGTGGCTCTGCGCCGCGAGATGATACAACTCGTCCGGCGCCAGCGAGTAAATCAGATTCAGTATCCATTCGGTGCTGGAGAGATCCCCATGATGCAAAAAAAGCTTTGTGCCGGGATGATTGGGATCCTGATAGATGTGATCGATCCGCGAAGTATTGAACGTGCTGGCGCGGCGGATGATGCCGTGGACCTCGTACCCTTTCGAAAGCAGCAACTCCGCCAGGTAGGAGCCATCTTGCCCCGTGATTCCCGTAATGACTGCGCGTTTCATCGTGCCTCTCGATCCGGTATGCGCTCCCAAATGTAGGCGTTCCACTCCCAATAGTGTGGACTCGACGGGGTGACTGACGCAACGCGGCGATAATGAGAAACCAGGTAGTTGCCAAATGTCTGATCAAAATCCACACCGAATCGAAGCACATTGTACTCCGGAAAGATACGGTTGGACCAAATCAGGTAACGAACCCGTCTTTGCTCGATTTGCTGGATCAAATCGTCGGTCATTTTGCCGGGAGCGAGCATGCCAGGTGTAAACGCATAGACCCGCGTTGGACAGTCAACTCCCGACAAAAAGTACAAGCTAGTATCTTCGGGAATGGAAAGAACCGCTTCGCCAAGCGCATTCTTCTCCTTCATGAACTCCATTGCCGCCCAATAGTTTTCCGCGGTTTGTTTGGGCACGCGGATGCTCCCGCGCTCGGTCGTTAGCCACGCCGGACGCGGCTTTGCTTCCAGCACCTCCCGTGAATAGAGCGCTGGCGCCGCCAAACAGGCAAGGCAGAGCGCCACTTCCGACACTTGAACGAACCGTTTCGAATGCCCGGACGCCGGAATGAGCGAACGCATCAGCAACAGGAAACAAAGAATTGCCGGGCCGTCGTAAAACACGGGAAAGTCTACCGGCAAAAGCTTGAACGTGATTCGGAACGCGAGCAGCGTCGAAAGACTGAGCAAGAGCGCAACCGCCAGCGCGTTCCGGGATTCCGGGCGCCGCAAGAAATGCCACCACGCCGCCAATGTGGCCACGCCTACGTAGAAGACCATGTCTTGCGGGAAGAACACCGCGCACAGCTGCTTGAACCACGTCAGATATATAAAGATGTAGCCCAACGCGAGAACGAAAAGAGCTCCGCGCAAAAGCATGGTGCGCCGCTCCGGCCGCCTGCTGCTGAGGAACATGTGCAGCCCCTGCAGCAGCGCCAAAAAGACCAGCAAGCGTTTCGCTGCATCGGCGAGTATCGGACCGCTGATCGTGAATCCCGTCTCCGCCAGCCAGAACTTTCCGTACGTCCGCATGAAAAATGTACCGGGCCAGCTCATCAGGTTTTCCTGCGTCAGGAACTCCGCCCCGCGCAAGGAAATCATCCAGGTTATGACCATGCCGCATGCCACCACCCCGGGCAAGCAAGCGCCAACATCTTGCGCTACTGATTTCCATGACCTTTGCTGAAAGCCGCGGGCGGCGATCAAGAGCCCCAATGTGAGATAGCAGGCCATACCGAACTCGAGCTTCAGTAACAGCGCGGCGGCCGCGGCAATGCCAGCGCCGAAAATCCACGCCACGTTTCTGGACGTCGCTGCGTGCACCACCAGCCAAAAAAGCAGACACGAGACCAGCAGGCCGTACACACACGCGTAGCTATACGGCAGGGGAAATGAGAAGAGCGAGGGATGAAATGCCTGAAACAAAACGGCAGCTCCCGCAGTCCAACCCGCCATCGCCGCGGAGAGTCGCATTCCGGTGCGATACAGGAAAATGGCGCAGCCCAACGCGGACAGCGAACCGGCCCAATAAAGTACCGTCAAATGCACACCAAACATCCCGTATAGCAAGCTGTTCCAGTAAGGGCCCAACGGCCCGTACGGATACCAGATGTCCTTGTAGAGCGTTTTTCCATGCAAGAGAACACTGGGCACGTACATTTCGCGGCCGCAGTCCGCCGTCAGTTCTCCCCAGCTCGCCCAGGTTCCGTGGAACCACGCGGCCCACAGAAGGACCAGCGCCAGAAGGCCCCCAAGTGTCGTGAGGTTCCACGGGACCACCGCACCGCCCGTCAGCCGCCTGAAATAAGATTCCAGCGCGTTTGGCGAACCGGCAAACGCTGTTTCTGGCACGTTCGGCGCAGTAAGTGTGGAAATGGCCATTAGAGCGAATTCCAGAATAACAATAGTGTGGAGGCAGATTGCTGCCAGAAGCAGCGGGCCGTGCCTTAGATGAAACATCTCGAGCCACTTTTCGCTGCGCGGGAATTAGCGTAAACTGAAGGCGTTCCTCGGCGGTGGGAGTAGCTCAGCTGGTAGAGCGTCGGTCTGTGGCACCGAATGTCGCGGGTTCAATCCCCGTCTCCCACCCCAACTTTCACTTTCCGCAAAAAATCAATTCCACCTTGTATTCTTGAAACATGCGATCGGCGGTTAGCAGAATCATCTCTTTTGAGAGTGCCAGCTTTTCATCACTTCTTTTCCGGCTTTGATTTCCGGCCCTCGAACAAATCCAAAAGATAGTCGGGCAGTGGGGCGTCGAAGTCGTCGGGAACCTTTATCGTATCGCCAAAAATTCCGACTTTCCGGATGGGCTTGTCAGGGAGCAAAGGAACTAAGCGGGCGACCGGAACGCCGCAGTTCGCAATGATAATCTCCTCGCCGGCAGCCGCGCGGCGCAGCAGCCGCGACCACTGAGATTTTGCCTCCGTGATACTCACTGTCTTCACAGGTTCATGTTCGACCCCTTTGCTGCACTAGGTCAACTTACCCGCTATTTTGCGTTTCGTTGTGGACCGCTTTCTCCTTATTATCAATCATGGTCCCTGTTCCCTGTCGCGGGGTGCTCTTCGACATGGACGGCGTGCTGGTGGATTCCACGCCGGCAGTAGCGCGTGTCTGGAGCGGCTGGGCGCGCGAACATGGATTCGAGCCGGAGGCGGTGGTGAAGCAAGCACACGGCCGGCCCAGCATCGCCACCATCCGGGAACTGCTTCCCCATGCGGATCACCATGCGGAGGCTCGCGAAGTTGAGCGGCGCGAGCTGGAAGACCTGGAGGACGTCGGCGCCTTGCCCGGCTCCGCGGAGATGTTGCGCACGCTGCCGCCGAATCGCTATGCCATCGTAACCTCCGCGACGCGACGGTTGGCGGAAGTGCGACTGCGCGCCGCGGGCCTTCCGATTCCCGAGCACTTCGTCACCGCCACGGACGTTAAACGCGGCAAACCGAACCCCGATCCGTATTTGATGGGCGCGGAATCTCTGCGCGTGCAACCAGCCGACTGCATCGTAATCGAGGACGCACCCTCGGGGGTCCTCGCTGGCAAGGCTGCCGGAGCGCGCGTGATCGCCCTGCGCACAACATCCAATGATGCGGAACTCGGCCAAGCAGGCGCCGACTGGATCGTGAACAACTGCGCCGACCTGTCTGTGGAGTCGAAGAGTCCCGTCGGTCAGTTTTTCCTTCTCATCCGTCAAACAAACTAGCTCCAGTCTCCTAATAAACAGGTAGAATTCCAGCCTTGCCAAACGACGCAGTAAGAATCTCTTTCCCAGGAGAGCCTCGATGATCCGAGTGAAAAATATGCTCGCGCTGCTAGCGCTCGCTTTGTGCACGATCGCGTTCCAAGCGACCGTGCGCGCGCAAGACAAGGATGCCAAGCCCGCTGATAAGCCGGCCGACGCCGCGACTCCCGCCCCCGCCAAGGAAGAATCGTCCGTCACCGATCACACCATCAAGCTGGGCGGGCAGACTATTCCTTACAAGGCGACCGCCGCCACGATCCTGTTGAAGAACGAAAAGGACGAGCAGATCGCGCTTATCTATTACACCGCCTATACCCGCAGCGACGTAAGGGACTTGAGCCAGCGGCCCGTCTCCTTTCTCTACAACGGCGGGCCCGGTTCCTCATCCGTCTGGCTGCACATGGGCTCATTTTCGCCGCGCCGCGTGCTCACGGTGAATGCCGATGCCACTCCGCCCGCGCCATACAAGCTGGTTGAGAATTCCAATTGCCTGCTCGACAGAACCGACCTCGTCTTCATCGACCCAGTAGGCACGGGCTTCAGTCACGCCGTCGGCAAATCCCAGGACAAGGATTTCTGGGGCGTGGACCAGGACGTGAAGTCGCTGGCGCAATTCGTCAATACTTACGTCAGCCGCAACAGCCGCTGGAATTCGCCGAAGTTCCTGATCGGCGAGAGCTACGGCACGTTTCGCTCGGCCGCGCTTTCCGGCTACTTGCAATCCCACGATGGCATGTACTTCAACGGCATCGTCTTGATCTCCTCCGTGCTGGACCTCGGAACCATTTCCTTCAACGCCGGCGAAGACATGCCCTACATTTTCTATCTGCCCAGCTACGCCGCCACCGCGTGGTATCACAAAGTCTTGAAAGACCGTCCGGACAATCTGAATGCTTTTCTCGACGAGGCGCGCAAATTCGCGCAGACGGACTACGCCGGCGCTTTGATGAAAGGCTCGAATCTGGGCGAAGCGGAAAAAGCAGAGGTCGCTAAAAAGCTTTCGCGCTTCACCGGCTTGAACGAAGACTATCTGGTCAAAGCCGATCTGCGCGTCAACTTGCCGCAATTCATGAAGGAATTGCAGCGCGCCCGCGGACTGACGACGGGGCGCCTGGATGCCCGCTTTTCCGGCTGGAGTTACGATCTGCTCGGAGAGTACGCGGAATACGATCCCCAGGACACTTCGATCACCGGTCCATTCACTGCGGCGTTCAACAATTACGTTCGCGATGAACTGAAATTCGGACAGGACAAGGTCTATCATACCGGCTCCGACGACGCCAACAACAGCTGGGACTGGAAGCACCACACCGGAGATAATTTCGGGTTCCCCGGTTCACCGAACGTCGAAGGCGATCTGATCCTGGCGATGCTCACCAATCCCCATCTGCAAATCGAAGTGGAGAACGGCCTCTACGACTTGGCCACACCCTTCTTCGCCACCGAATACACCATGGAACACCTCGGCCTTCCCGCAAAACTCCAGAAAAACATACACCTGCAGTATTACGACGCGGGGCACATGATGTATCTCCGAGACGAAGATTTAGCGAAGCTGAAAACCAACATCGCGGCCTTTATTGACGGCGCTTCCAAGCCCTAGCGTAACGATACTCGGACAGCGAGTGCGCCGGATCCCGGCCACAGCAGTTAAAGCTGCGGCCCTTTTCCCGCACTCACCTGTCCTTCCGGCCAGTTTGTCTTCACGAAATGCCGCCGAAGTCCCCTATCCTGCGGAATGGTTCGCTCGCTTACACTATGGATGTCGATGAGTTGAGTGTAGCGACACGACGATTCTGCAGATAACCCGCCCTCCCTTCCTTGGGCCCCGAAAGGATGCGACATATTTCATGAGTACTCCGACGCAAACGCTGCCACCGCAATTGAATTCGGCGCCGGCGCCAGCACCAGTTTCAACGCCTCCTGTGCAGCGAACGATCCACACCGCGCAGCTTGTCACCGCCATGCTAAAGTCCAGCCCGCACGTCAGCGATTTGATTTTTTCTCCCGGCCGCGCGCCGCAAGTCGAAGTGAGCGGCCAGCTCGTCGAGCTGAAATACAAGGGTCTGGAGTGTCTGAGCTCCGACGACACCAGCTCCATTGCCAAAGACATCATGGGGAAAAACGAGACGCCGGTTCGGAACCTCGAGAAAGACGGCTCCGCAGACCTCTCCTACGGCATTACCGGCGTCGCGCGTTTCCGCGTGAATATTTTCAAGCAGCGTGGAAGCTGCGCGGTCGTCATGCGTGTAATCCCGGATAAGATTCCCGGATTCCAGGATCTGCACTTGCCCGCGGCGCTGAGCGAAATCGTGGAACTCCGGAATGGCATCGTCCTCGTGACCGGCCCGACGGGCTCTGGCAAATCCTCGACGCTCGCCGCGGTCCTCGACAAAATGAACGAGGAAAAGGCTTATCACATTCTTACCATCGAAGATCCCATCGAGTTCCTTCACCGTCACAAAAAATCAACCATTCATCAGCGCGAGCTGCATACCGATACGCCAAGTTTTGCGCTCGCCTTGCGCGCTGCTCTCCGCCAAGCACCGAAAGTAATTCTTGTGGGCGAAATGCGCGACCGCGAGACCATCGAAATCGCTCTCGAAGCTTCCGAAACCGGGCACTTGGTTCTCTCGACCCTCCACACCATTGATGCCGCGAAGACCATCGAACGCATCGTGGGCGTTTTTCCGTTGTCAGACCAGCAGGGCATCCGTACGCGTCTCTCGAAAGCGTTTCGCATGATCGTTTCGCAGCGCCTGCTTCCCAAAAAGGACAAGAAAGGCCGCATCGCTGCCGTGGAAATCCTGAAATCCACCATGCGCACCCGCGAATACGTCGAAAAAGGCGAGAGCGAAGGCAAGTCGCTGCTCGACGCCATGCGCGACGGCTCCACCGAAGACATGCAGTACTTCGACGGCGAAATTGAGAAGCTCATCCGCGCGGGAATCGTCGACTTCGAAACCGGCTTGACGTATTCAACCAACGCAGGAAATCTGCGCCTGGAAATGGCCGATTATGCCGACGAGCCCCGCAACCGCCGGCCCGCCCCGGATCCAAATCAAACCGTCGACGTCGAAATCGAAAGATAGGCACTCGACGAAAAACAATGCAGTGACTCAGAAATCGGTTATCCTCTATCGGGCATGACGATACATCCAGGTCCGGGATCCACGACTATTCTCTGAGATGAATCCTTGCATCGGCAGCATGACGCTGCACTTCTCCTCCACCTTCTGTGAAACTCTGCTTGTCGCTGCCGCATTCCTTCTGCTCGCCGTGTTCACGCCTCGCTCCAGCAGGGATCTGTTTCGAGTGATCGAAACGCGATTCGCCAAGCTAGCGAAACGCAAAACGCTTACGCTCTGGCTCCTGTTTTTCTCCGTGATCGCCGCGCGCCTGGCTGCTCTTCCGTTTCTTCCAGTTCCGATTCCCGGTATTCACGACGAATTCAGCTACCTGCTAATGGCCGACACCTTTGCGCACGGCCGCCTCGCCAATCCCACCCACCCCATGTGGATGAGCTTCGAAACGTTTCATGTGAACTGGCTCCCCACCTACTCCTCAAAATATCCTCCAGCGCAAGGATTCGCGTTAGCCCTGGGCCAGTGGCTTGGCCATCCATGGATCGGCGTGCTCCTCAGCGTCGCCGCGATGTGCGCGGCAATTCTTTGGATGCTGCAGGCGTGGCTGCCCGCGCGCTGGGCCCTTCTCGGTGGAGTGCTCGTCGCGTTGAAGTTCGGCGTCGCCAGCTACTGGATCAACAGCTACTGGGGCGGAGCAGTCGCAGCGCTTGGCGGTGCGCTGGCGCTGGGAGCGTTGCCGAGAATCGCACAGCAGGCACGTACGAAAGATGTCTTATTGCTCGGGCTCGGCATCGCGATCCTCGCGAACAGCCGGCCATACGAAGGTCTGCTCTTCTGCCTTCCAGTCGCAATCTGGTTGCTCTGGTGGTCGCGCAGAAAAACAAATTCGCCCGCAGCGCTTCGCGAACGCGCTGCAAAAATACTGCTCCCACTGGCCGCCGTATTCGCATTGACCGCCGCTTTCATGGGCTATTACAACTGGCGGCTGACGGGAAGTGCCACTCGTTTCCCGTACTCCTTGAATTCTCAAACTTACGAATCCGCCGGACTCTTCCTTTGGGACCATCCCCGCGAGCCGCTGCACTACAACAACCAGCAGTTTGAAGATTTCTACAATGGCTGGGAGCTCGACAACTACCGCAACACCGGGCCGGATGTTTGGAGAGTAACCGCTGAGAAATTGACGCGCAGCGCAAGCACGTATTTCTGGTGGGGATCGCTGCTGCTCGTCCCCGGCCTGCCGTTCGTGTTTTTCGATCGCAAACTGCGTCTGCCGCTGGCCACCCTTCTCGTCGTCACCGCTGGATTTTCTGCCATCATCTGGTCCATGCCTCATTACGCTGCTCCGGTCACCTGCGTAATTTTCCTACTGTTGGTGCAAGCTGTCCGGCATCTGAGGATTATGGACGTCCGTGGACGGCCTCTCGGCGCAGCACTTTCGTGCGCCGCGGTCGTTCTTCTCGCCCTAAATACCGCCGTCGCCGTAGCTCACCGCGCTTGCGACCCGCTAAGTTGGGCGTGCCAGGGCGACCCGAGCCGCGTTGCAGTCATGGAAAAACTTTCACATACTTCCGGAAAACACCTGGTCATGGTGCGCTACCCGCCGGACTACAACGTCCATGACGATTGGGTTTTCAACGGCGCGGAAATTGACGGAGCCAAGATTCTGTGGGCGCGCGAAACCAATCCCCAGCAAAACGAAAAGCTCTTCGCGTATTTCCAGGATCGTCAGATCTGGCTCATCGAACCCGAAGAGGACAATACGGAATTGATTCCCTACCCTATCGGGGAACCGCCGCCCCAACACTGAAGACCAGCGCTACGTGGCTTTCTTCAACAGCGACACAAAATGTAATCCGCGTCCGACTACTAGACTGAACGGCCCCGGGTACAGCGGAACCTTCGTCGTCCAGCTGACTTCCGTAAGTCCGCAATTCGAAAAGTGCTCCGCCCACTGCTTGCGGCTCTGATAGTTGTACGTGAGCACCACGCCGTGCGGCCGATTTCCCACCCAATCCATCAATCGCAGTGTCGCATCATCAAGAAAGTTTTCGCCCAGATGATCCTTGAGCAACACGAAAGAATTGCTGACGCGCGCGGCCTCGCGAAGCAAGACCTCCGGATTTTCCGTGTGATGGAGAACATCCACAAACAAACAAACATCGAACGAAGCACCCGCAAACGGAAGCGAGGAACCATCGAACGCGCGGCATTCGATCTTGCAGCCCGGCCGCACCAGGTATTCCACGCCCTGAATCGCAACGTCCGGGCGCAGTTGCTTGATCAAGCTTCCGACTGTCCCGTCACCACAGCCGATATCCAGCACCGAAGCACGCCGCGGGATTTGCGCCGCGAGCAGTTCTGCCAGCACACGCGTGCGCCGTTCGAATACAAACGCATGATGCCAGCGCCCGATCCAGGAAAGTGGCCACGAGGTCGCCCGGGATGTCTGCGGCGGCGCGGCCATTTATTTTAGGTCGTAGTCGCCGATGAACGTGCCGCGGCTGATGCCCAGCATGCTCAGAAAAAACGAAGCAAAAATCACCTGCAAGCCCAGGAACAGCCACATGGACCAGAAAAGAACTTGCCGCACCTCATGAAGTGGGCCGAAGCCGCTCGCCGCCCACTGCCAGGTGATCCACGCGCAGCCCGCAAATCCCGCGAGGAATAATCCCCCTCCAAGAAGCAGACCGGATTCGAGCGTCACGCGCCGCAGCACGCGCTTCAACGAAACCGTCCCGCGGTCAAACCGCTCCGCATAACTGAAAACTTTCGCGAACGCGCCGATCGAGAGAACCTGCGCACCCATCAGCGTGAAGATTACGCCGAAAATCATGGTGTGCAGGTCCAGCGTCACGCGCGGCGTAATCGCCCGCGGCCCAGGAAGCAGCCAAGACACTAACGCTAGCCCCAAAACAACCAGCAAGGCTCCTGGCAGCAAGAAAAGCCAGTTCGGCGCGTACAACAGCATGAACCGCAAACTCCGCCACCCGTCGCGGAAACTTCGCAGATGCGGCGCCCGCCCGCGCTTGTCCGGCCATAGCACTATGGAAATTTCCGTAATCCGCGCGCCAATTTGCGCCGACTTGATAATCATCTCCAGCGCAAATTCCATCCCGGAGCTGCGCACATCCAGGCGATCATAGAGCGCCCGCGAAAACCCGCGCATCCCGCAATAGCTGTCCCCAATGCCCACATGAAAAAGCAGATTGAGCAGCGCGGTGAGCCCGGGATTGCCAAAATATTTGTGTAGCCGCGGCATCGCCCCAGGCCGTATTCCGCCGCTGAACCGATTGCCCATCACCACATCAAAACCCGCGCGCAGTTTCTCGACGAATCGCGGCACCTCGGTGAAGTCATAGCTGTCGTCCGCATCGCCCATAATAATGTACGGTCCGCGCGAGGCCGCGATCCCCGCGCGCAGCGCCGCGCCATACCCTCGTTCCGCCACGTGCACCACTCGCGCCCCGTGCTGCTCCGCAATCACCACTGAACCATCATTCGAACCGTTGTCCGCCACCACCACTTCCCCGGAGAGACCCGCATTGCGAAACGCATTCACCGCTTTATCAATGCAAAACGCCAGCGAATTCGCCTCATTTAGGCAAGGAATCACCACGGAAACATCCACTGGCTGCATCGCGCCCACCGCTTCACGCAACGCGCCCTCGGAAGTCAGCGCACTCTTCATACGGGAACCCATCATAACCCGCTCGCTCCAACTTTTCACCACGCCAGCAACATCCTCCCGACAATGTAAGTCAGTCCGGACTGGACTCCTTGGGACCCTGATTAGTACCGAACCCTCGGCGTCTCTTGCAGCATCAAACTTAATGTCCGGCGCGGGCCGGGCGGGGGTATACGTTCGTGGGACTATTGACGCAGGGGGGAGCGATATCCATTGGATGTCAGGGCGCGCAAGAAAGCAGGCCATCTAGGTGGTAACTATGAGCAACGTAGAAACGAATCGTGGTTTTGGAATCGCTGTCTTTCCGCTGCTGCTCCTTTTGCTCTGCACAACACTCGTCGTCCCGCCCGCCAACGCAGGTGACGCCCCGCTCACCGTTCCTAGCGGAACAATCCTGCCGATTCGCTTGAACTCCACTATTTCCTCCGCCAAATCTAAACCAGGCCAGATCATCACCGGCAGGATCATGCAGGACGTTCCATTGCCATCCGGCGTACTCATCCGCGCGGGCAGCAAGGTCATCGGCCACATCGTGGAAGTAACTCCTGCCACCGCCGGCGCGCCAGCCCGCATCTCCCTCCAGTTCGACAAACTTGTCTCCTCCAACGAGACCATCTCCCTCACTACAAATCTCCGTGCTATCGCCGGGTTCATGCAAATCCTCAACGCTCAAACACCCGAGACCGGTCCGGGCGAAAGCGATGTTTTCGATTGGCTGACCACCATCCAAATCGGTGGCGACATTGTCTACGGGGTGGGCGGCCCCGTCGCAGCCGCAGAGAACGCCAATCAAATTATCGGAAAATCAGTCGGTGGCGGTGTCCTGGTGCAAGTCAGGGCTAAGGAAGGCACGAACTGCCGCGGGCCTGTCGACGGCAATGATAGTCCTCAGGCGCTCTGGGTATTCTCTTCCGATGCTTGCGGCACCTACGGCCTCGCGCACGTCAGCATTACGCACGCCGGCCGCACCGATCCCACAGGTGTGATCGTCTTAGCTTCCGACAACGGCAACGTTAAACTTCCTAGTGGAACCGGAATGCTCTTGCGCGTCACCAGCAATAACCGCTCCTAGACTCTATCCGGAACTTCGGTGACCGATCAGAACGGGAAGGCGACCACGTACGCGTATGACGATGCGGACCGGCTGACTTCGGTGAAGGACGCGGCGAGTAACGTGACGACGTACAGCTACGACACAGAAAGCAATTTAACGAGCATTGAGGACGCCAACAGCCACAGCACTTCTTTCACTTATGACGCCTTCGGGCGCGTTACGAAGACCACGTTCCCGTCCGGCTATGTCGAGACGTATGGCTATGACGCGGTCGGAAATCTGACTGGCAAAACTGACAGAAAGAACCAGCAGATTACCTACACTTACGACCAGTTGAACCGGCTGACGGGAAAGGCGTATCCTGATAGCACAGCCGTGAATTACACGTCACATTATTCTTTCCAAGATTCCGTACTGAAAAAATGTGACAGCCGTTTGACGCAAGTGACCGACCCCACGGGCACGTACCAGTTCACGTTTGACAACATGGGGCGGCTCACCGGGGCCACAAGCAGCTATTCCTTCCTGACTGGGCGCAATTTCACAACGAGCTACGGCTACGATGCCGCCTCGAACCGCACGGGGCTCACCGATCCGGAAAGCGGAGCAACGAGCTACGTGTACGACACGCTGAACCGTTTGCAAACGTTGACGCCACCGAGCGCGTTCAGCGGGACGAGCTCGTTCGGCTTCACGTATGACGCTCTCAGCCGCCGCACGCAGATGACGCGCCCGAACAGCC
>Ga0210394_10001840_pt1 | contig 31714 bp, 25 predicted proteins | sample IncBWC12MmetaG_FD_160121 | JGI IMG/M metagenome (GOLD analysis project Ga0210394, IMG submission 160121) | Forest soil microbial communities from Barre Woods Harvard Forest LTER site, Petersham, Massachusetts, United States - Inc-BW-C-12-M | ecosystem: Environmental > Terrestrial > Soil >... | reverse complement strand
TTGGCGCGCCCGGAGAGATTCGAACTCCCGACCCCCTGGTTCGTAGCCAGGTACTCTATCCAACTGAGCTACGGGCGCGCTCTTGAGGGGCGCGCATCCTACCACACCATTAAGCCGCGCCCACCTACTCGCAGGCTTTGCCTTGTCCCCCGCCGCACCGGGAAATAGACCGCTCGCCCGCTGACCGCCCTGGTCACCCGTGCGGGTTGACGAGCGCCGCCGGTACGCGACTACCGGCCCCCGGTGTTCATCCGGGGGCCGATGCATGGATCAACGTTTGGCCTCGGTCGCGTGGCCACGTCCATCGCGCTCTTCGTTTCCCGTGAAGTGCCCTTTATCGACGCGCTTCGCCGGCTCGGCCTTCTCGCCCGGGTTTGGCATTGCACCGTGATAACCATGCTCTGGATGGAAAGCATTGTTTACGTTGCCACGGAAATTGTCGGGGCCATGGAACCAGGGGCCAGCGCCAATGAACACCTCGCCACTAAACCATTCTGGGCCGTAGTAGCCGGAGGGAGCGCAGCTGTAGGGAGCGACATCGTAGTAACCGTACGGACATTGCGGGGCTACACCGACATTGATGCTGACCTGGGCCTCTGCACTGGGCACGGCTACCGTGAAACAGCTTCCAGCAACCGCAGCTAACACTACAAATTTAAATCCATGCATAAATGTACCTCTCAATTATCGATGAAAGATCGCATGGCCGCGCCGCGCGATCTGTACGGCACCACACCCACAGCGGTCTCAAGGAGCCGACCTGTGTGTGTCGGTTCTTTCGGGCTTCGCGCCGCTGGCAGGTTGCGGTGAGGTGTCGATCGGCGACACGAAAAGGGCCGCCAGCGTAGATAACGCGCCGGCGGCCTTGCTGGATCCAGTGAGAAATTCTGGATTCAGGCGGCTGATGCTACCCAGCCCGTGTGGACCCGGTCCGTGCGGTAGCGAACATCGACCAGTGTTTCATCCCAGATCTGCTGCAAGCGTTCATGGAAGTTCGATCACGGTTCGCAGCAACCTCGCAGCGGTCGAGTAGCGCGCAACTGGCTACCGTGCAGATTGCACGCTTTGCTATCGGGGCGGGTGGGATGCGGGGACGGAGGTCTGCGTCGGCGATGACCCGCTAGCTGCGATTGGCGATGCGGCGGCGCCCGACGGTACCGCATCCTGAGAGAGGCCCCTGAGCCATTGTGCCCCAAGGACAATCAGCGTCAGCAGCAGATAGAGCACCAGGCAGGTCGCGACCGCTCTGCGAATGATGATGAGTTCCGCCAAAGGCGCCGGACCGGTCGAGTGATCGCGGGTCGCGCCTTGTCGCGGCAGCAAAGCAACGAGCTGTCGTGCAAGCGCGCCCGCGTCCAGCCCCTCCGACAAGCCATTGGGCAGGGCTGCGATCACTTTCGTTAGGGCGGCGGTGGCGACATCGCAAGGTAATCTTGCCAATCTCGCGGCCTCATCCCACGGATCGATGTTCAGTCGAGCCAGCGCGGACAGCACGCTAAGTAGCATCCCACTGCTTTCCTCTACGATCGGTGCGTACAGGAATTCGTCAAACTCGGATCCGGCAGTGGAGGTGGGATTCATCCGCGTCACGCACTCCATCGTGGGCGAAAAACCCGTGCTGATCGGTGCGTTGCAACACATATCCCGGCCGCGGATCTGTACCTACCGGCGCTCTCGTCTCTCGGGTCAGGTTCGCGGGCATCTGCAGCGCGGCTGCCTGCTGCACGCCATCCCTGCGCACTTCCTGCAACAACCTAAGGAGCAGGGCGGCGGCTGCAAGTAAGCGAAAAAGCGACTTAATTTGGCGGAGAGAGAGGGATTCGAACCCTCGAAGGGCTTTTGACCCTTACACCCTTAGCAGGGGTGCGCCTTCGACCACTCGGCCATCTCTCCGCGCGCGGGGCGGCCATGATACGGAAAGCGCCCCCGCCGGGCAAAAGCGCGAGCGATCAGCTGCCTCAGGCGATGAGCCGCGCGCGCACAAACTCCTGCACCGACTCGAGCGCGGCATCCAGCGCCTCCGGCTTACTGCCGCCCGCCTGGGCGAAGTCGGCGCGCCCACCGCCGCGTCCCCCGACCTGCGCGGCCACCGCGCCGGCAAGCTCGCCCGCCTTGATGCGCGAAGTCTGGTCGGCCGTGACGCCCGCGACCAGCAGCACCTTGACGGGGCTTTCCACGCTCGCCAACACCACCACCGCGGACTTGAGACGATCCTTGAGCTGATCGACCGCGGTGCGTAGCCCGGCCGCGTCGGCGCCGTCCACCTTGGTCGCGACCACCTTCACGCCCTGGACATCGACCGCGCCCGCGGCCAGATCCACGCCCTGGCCGGACGCCAGCCGATCCTTGAGCGAGCGGACCTCCCGCTCCAGCGCCCGGGTACGCTCGAGCTGCTCGCGTACTTTCTCCTTCAGGTCCTCGCGCGAGCCGCGCACCAGTGAGGCAACCTCGCGCAACAGCGCGTCGTCGCGCTCGACGAACTCGACCGCGCCGGCGCCCGTCAGCGCCTCGACACGCCGCACGCCCGAGGCGACCCCGGTCTCGCCGACCAGCTTGAACAGGCCGATGTCGCCGGTGCGCTGCACGTGGGTGCCGCCGCACAGTTCCATGGAAAAGTCGCCCATGCGCAGCACGCGCACGTCCTTGTCGTACTTCTCGCCGAACAGCGCTATCGCGCCCGCCGCGACCGCGCCGTCGTATTCCATGACGCGCGTTTCTGCCGGCGCATTGGCGCGGATCTGCGCATTCACCAGCTGCTCGACCTGCAGCAGCTCCTGCGGAGTCACCGCCTGGAAGTGCGCGAAGTCGAAGCGCAGCCGGTCGGGCGCGACCAACGACCCCTTCTGCAGTACGTGCGTGCCGAGTACCTTGCGCAGCGCCGCGTGCAGCAGGTGCGTCGCGCTGTGGTTGAGCGCGGTCGCATGGCGTCGCTCCCCGTCCACCTCGGCCTCGAGCGTGTCGCCGAGGCGGATCGTTCCCTGCACCAGCGTGCCGATATGCGCGTGCGCGGCGCCGCGCTTCTGCGTGTCGCTCACGACGAAGCGCACATCACTGCCGCGCAGCACGCCCGCATCGCCCACCTGGCCGCCGGCCTCGGCGTAGAACGGGGTGCGATCGAGCACCACTTCGCCCTCGTCGCCGGCCTGCAGTGCTTCGACCTGCCCGCCCTGCTTCAGCAGCGCGAGCACGCGCCCGCTGGCCGCCAGCCCCTCGTAACCGCGAAACAGCGTGCGTTGGTCGAACTTCGCCCCGGCGCTCAGGTCGACGCCGAACCGGCTCGCCTCCTGCGAGCGGCGGCGCTGCTCCTCCATGGCGGCCTCGAAGCGCGCGTGGTCGATCGCCAGGCCCCGCTCGCGCGCCACGTCCGCGGTGAGATCGACCGGGAAGCCGAAGGTGTCGTAGAGCTTGAAGACGGTGTCGCCGTCGAGCACCTTCGCGCCGCGCAGGTTGCGGATCGCGCTCTCGAGCAGCACCATGCCGTTCGCGAGCGTCTCGGCGAAGCGCTCCTCCTCCTGCTTGAGCATGCGCTCGGCGTGCGCACGGCCGCGGACCAGCTCGGGGTAAGCCTCGCCCATCTGCTCCTCGAGCACCGGCACCAGCTTGTAGAAGAACGGCTGCTGGATGCCGAGCTTGTAGCCGTGGCGTATGGCGCGACGGATGATCCGGCGCAGCACGTAGCCGCGACCCTCGTTGGAGGGCGACACCCCGTCCACGATGAGGAAGGTGCAGGCGCGGATGTGATCGGCGATGACGCGCAGCGAGCTCGAGGTAAGCACCGAGGTGCCAGCGAGCCGCCCGGCGGCGCGGATCAGGTTCTTGAACAGGTCGATGTCGTAGTTGGAGTGCACGCCCTGCATGACGGCGGCGATGCGCTCGAGACCCATGCCGGTATCCACCGAGGGCCGGGGCAACGGCGTCAGGGTCCCGTCCGCGCCGCGGTCGAACTGCATGAACACCAGGTTCCAGATCTCGACGTAGCGGTCGCCCTCCTCGTCCACCGATCCCGGCGGTCCGCCGGCGATACTCTCGCCGTGGTCGTAGAAGATCTCGCTGCACGGTCCGCACGGGCCGCTGTCCCCCATCGCCCAGAAGTTCGAAGCCTCGCCGAGGCGCGCAAAGCGCTGCGGACTCACGCCGATGTCCCTCAGCCAGATGTCGGCGGCCTCGTCGTCGTCCTTGTAGACCGTGCACCACAGACGCGCCGGGTCCAGCCCGAGGTTATAGATGAGGAAGTCCCAGGCAAAATGGATCGCCTCGCGCTTGAAATAGTCGCCGAAGGAGAAATTGCCGAGCATCTCGAAGAACGTGTGGTGGCGTGCCGTGTAGCCGACGTTCTCGAGGTCGTTGTGCTTGCCGCCGGCACGCACGCAGCGCTGGCTGGAAGCCGCGCGCAGGTAATCGCGCTGCTCCTTGCCGAGGAACACGTCCTTGAACTGCACCATGCCGGCGTTGGTGAACAGCAGCGTCGGATCGTTGGCCGGAATGAGCGAGCTCGAGGGCACGACCATGTGACTCTGCGCGCGGAAGAACTGCAGAAAGGTGCTGCGCACATCGGCCGCGCTCATGTAAGACGGTTTGCTCAAGGGACTCCTTCAGTCCGGCCCGGCGTCGACACCGGTGGCGGCGCGGATATGATCCGCTGAAAAGCCACGGTACTGCAAAAAGCGTGCACGCCGCGCCTTTTGTGCCCAGCTGGCCGCAGGCTGCGCGCCGAACTTGGCGCGGCACACCTGCCGGGCGAGGGCCCGCCAGTCCGGTCCCGAGGCCAGGGCTGCTGCGATGACCACCGCGTCGACCCCGCCCTGGCGCAGCGCGGCCGCGATGCGCACCGGACCCTGGCCGCGCCCGGCGTGGTACGCCACATAATTGTGCGCGTAGCGCTCGTCGTCGAGGACGCCCTCGGTGGTCAGCTCCGCGATCGCCGCTGCCACCGCAGCGTCGTCGAAACCGTGCAAGCGCAGCCGCTCGCGCAGCTCCCCGGCAGCGAAATCGCGCTTCGCCAGTAACGCGAGGCTGGCCAGGCGCACGGCCTGTGGGTGCGTGGCAGCGCCGTCGCTACCGGGCTTGCGTGATCTGCGCGGCAGCATCGTTTAAAGTATAGCCAGCCGGCACCGCCCACCTGGCGAAGAGCCGGCGATCACTTAACCCGATCAAGCAGGAAACAATCATGCGAAGTGTCTTGGCACTCCTGGTGTGCGTGGCTGGCGGTGGATTCTCTCTGGCTCTGGCGGACCCGCCGGCGGCCACTCCCGAGCCTGCGACCCAGGCCACTGCCGCGACCCCAGCCAATCCGGCCGCCGCGCCAGTCGCAGCCACCCCGGCCGCGGGTGTCACGATAACCGGCACCACGCCGGCAACTCCTGCGGCTCCGCAAGTCGACCCGATGGAGAGGCACTTTCTCTCCGAGGGCTACAAGATCGAAATGCACCACGGCGACAAGTACTTCTGCCGCAGGGAAGAGGAGATGGGTTCACGCCTCGGCGGACAGAAATATTGCTCGACGATAGAGCAGCTCGCGGCCACCGAGAAGGAAGCCCAGCATTCCGTGGACCGCAGCATGATGCAGCAGAACAATCCTGTCGGGCATTGAGCGCCGCGCAGCGTCGGCGCGCTCAGGCCGAATCGGCCGCCAGAGCGCCGTTGCCGTTGCTGCGCTGCTGCCGCGGCGGCAGCAGCCGCGCGCGCACCTGCTCTTCGATCTCGCGCGCGACGTCCTTGTTCGACTGCAGGTACGCGCGCGCATTGTCCTTACCCTGGCCGATGCGGTTGCCCTTGTAGGCGTACCAAGCGCCGGATTTCTCGATGATGCCGAGTGAGCTACCGAGCTCGATGATCTCGCCCTCGCGCGAGATACCCTGGCCGTACATGATCTCGAACTCCGCTTCGCGGAACGGCGGCGCCACCTTGTTCTTCACCACCTTGACGCGCGTCATGTTGCCGGTGACCTCTTCGCCGTTCTTGATCGCGCCGATGCGGCGGATATCGAGCCGCACCGAGGCGTAGAACTTCAGCGCGTTGCCGCCGGTGGTGGTCTCGGGGTTGCCGAACATCACGCCGATCTTCATGCGGATCTGGTTGATGAACACCACCATGGTGTTCGAGCGGCTGATGTTGCCGGTGAGCTTGCGCAGCGCCTGTGACATGAGCCGTGCGTGCAGGCCGACCTGCATCTCGCCCATCTCGCCTTCGATCTCGGCCCTGGGCGTGAGCGCGGCCACCGAGTCCACCACCACGATGTCGACCGCGCTGGAGCGCACCAGCATGTCGGTGATCTCCAACGCCTGCTCGCCGGTGTCCGGCTGCGAGACCAGCAGGTCGTTGATGTTGACGCCGAGCTTCTCGGCATAGCTCGGATCGAGCGCGTGCTCGGCGTCGACAAAAGCGGCGGTGCCGCCGCCGCGCTGCACCTCGGCGATCACCTGCAGCGCAAGCGTGGTCTTGCCGGAGGCCTCGGGACCGAAGACTTCCACCACGCGTCCGCGCGGCAGACCGCCCACGCCGAGTGCGATGTCCAGCCCGAGCGAGCCGGTTGAGACCGTCTCGACGTCGTAGCTCGCGGCGGCATCGCCGAGACGCATCACCGAGCCTTTGCCGAACTGCTTCTCGATCTGGCCCAACGCGGCGGCGAGCGCCTTCTTGCGGTTTTCTTCCATCACGTGCGGTTCCCGGAAAAGTTGTGGGCGGCGAGGAAATTTCGCGAGCGCGATTATCACATAAAGTCGAGCCGCCGGTCGCGCGCCACGCTGTGCAGTTTCTCGTCTATTTGCGCGATTTCTGCGCGCCAACCAGTGGATACAATTCGATGACACTGTATATCGGGCCCGCCGCTTCGGTGCGGCTGTCCACTAGCGCAAGGGCGTCGAAGCTCCACAGCACCGGTTGCATCAGCGGCACGCCGGCGAGGCGCGCGACCTTGCGCGCGAGCGTCACATGCGCCTGGAAGGGCTTGAGATCCGGACTGAATCCGCCGGCGGCTACACCATCCTTGAGCGCGTCGGCCAGCCGCTGCGCCGCGGCCGGTGCCGCGTCGGTGAGCGCACACAGGATCTGCTGCGGCCGCCAGCGCGCCAGGAGCGTAAAGCGCAGCGACAGAGGTGAGGGCTGCGCCAGCGCCGCGGCGCAGGTGCGCGCCAGGTCCGCGAGCGCCGCGACCCTCGCCCGCTCGACCGCGCCGAGGAACGCGAGCGTCACGTGCAGGTTCTGCGCCGGCACCGGCCGCCCGCCGCACTGCCCCACCGCGCTGGCGGTAGCACTGATGAGCGCGCCGCGCGCCGCCTCGTCCGGCCACAGCGCGAAGAACAGCCGCTGGGTTTCGCCCACGAGTCGTGCGGTCAGGGTTCAGGGGAGGTGCGGGCGCGGCGGGGCTTCCGGGCGCACCGGCAGATCCAGGCGCAGGATGAGCCGCAGCGCGTGGCTGACCGACTGGCGGCGCACGCCCTCCCGGTCGCCCGCGAAGCGCCGCTCCTCGGCGAGGATGTCGGTGGCCGCCGCGAGGCGTCCCGCGGCGCAGAACCAGACCGTGCCGACCGGTTTGTCCGGCAGGCCGCCGTCGGGCCCGGCGATGCCGCTCACGGCCAGCGCTACCGTCGCGCCGGCGATCCGCAACGCCCCTTCGGCCATCTCGCGCACCGTCTGCTCGCTCACGGCGCCGAAGCTTTCCAGCGTCACGCCCGCAACGTTCAGGTCGCGCATCTTCGCGGCGTTGGAGTACGTCACGAAGCCGCACTCGAACCACTGCGAGCTGCCCGGTACATCCGTGAGGACCTTGGCGATCCATCCGCCGGTGCAGGACTCGGCGGTGGCGATACGCCGCCCCGCGGCACGCAGCTTCTGGCCCACCCGCTCGGCCAGCTCGTACAGCTCCGCATCGCCCTCCATGCGCTCAGGCTACCCCAGTGGCGGCCCGGGCAGGTAGGGAACCCCCCGGTGCCCGTCGCACCCCCTCTGGGCTTATACGGTAGCCTTTGCGCACCATGAACGATGCGGCCCTGTCTCGGCACGAGCAGCCGCACCACCACAACGACGTAATAGGCCCAAAGGACAGCAGATGGGAGGTTCGGAGAGAACTGGCGTTACCCCGGCGGCTGAAGCACCTGACGGCAGTCCGCCGCCCGCATCGAGCAACCCCGCAGTCGCGATGATCGAGGAAGGCAGTGCGCTCGAGAAACAGGGGCGGCTCGCTGAGGCACTGGGGCGCTATGATGCTGCGGTCCAGGTTGACCCGCAATGCGCGCGAGCACACCTGAACCGCGGCAACATTCTGCTCGCGCTCGCCCAGGTCGATGAGGCTCGCAGCGCGTACCAGCTCGCGATAGCCTGCGATCCGCACTATGCAGCAGCCCACTTCAATCTGGGCAATCTGAATTATCGCGCCGGCGAATTCGGTGATGCATTGCGCAACTACCAGGTAGCCGTCGGCATCACGCCTCACTTTGCTGGTGCGTTTGTAGGGATGGCAAACGCACTTACCAGCCTGGGCCGCGCAGACGAAGCAAAGCAGAGCTACCAGCGCGCCCTGGCCATCAATCCACGCTACGCCGAAGTCCATTTCAACCTGGGTGTACTTGCGACGACCCAAGGGCGGCTCCCCGAAGCCGCCAACAGCCTGCGCAAGGCAATCGACCTTTGGCCCGATTATGCCGCAGCGCACCGCACGCTGGGCGCGGTGTTGAGCAGCCTCGGGGATCTCGCTGCGGCGGAGGCAAGTCTTCGCCGCGCCTGGTCCATCGAGCCCGATTCCACCGAGATTCTCTGCGAGCTGGCGATAATTGTTCAGTCACGCGGCAAGCACCCGCAAGCAGTGCAGCTGCTGGCGAGCGCGCTCGAGCGCGCACCGACGTGGACGACCAAAGTCGCGTTTGCCAACTGCGTCGAGCGCACACGGTTTACGACCAACGACTCCCAGGTCCGCGCGGCACTCACAGCCGCCATCAGCGAAACATGGGGAATATCACACCGGCTTTGCCGGCCGGCACTCACTCTGATCATGCTCGACCAGAGGATCGCTAGCTGCGTGCGCCTCGCCAACGAAGCGTGGCCCGCACGATTGCCAAAGGTTGCGTTGCTCGGTGCAGACGGCCTTGACGCCCTCGCCGCTGATCGCTTGCTCCATGCATTGCTTGAATCAGTGCCGGTGAACTCGATTGAATTCGAGCGCTTCCTCACCTGCACACGCCATGCCCTGCTCGAGATCGCATCGAGCAAACAGCCGCCAGACCCTGCGGACATCGCGGCGCTGCAATTCTATGCCGCACTCACCCGGCAGTGCTTCGTCAATGAGTTCATCTTTGATTGCAACGACAGCGAACGACTCGCCTCACGTGCCTGCCGCACCCAGTTACTGGCGCTGCTCGACTCCAACGCAGTGGTACCGCCATTGCTGTTGCTCGCCGTGGCTGCCTATTTCCCGCTTCACACCCTGCGCGGTGCAAGCCGGCTTGTTGCTGCAAATCAGCCCAGTGCGGTTGCCGAGGTCGTGCGCCAACAGATCCGCGAACCGCTCGAGGAGCAGGCGCTGCGCGCCGGCATCCCATGCTTGACCCCGATCAGCCCTGGTGTCTCCGCAGCGGTGCGCGACCAGTATGAACAGAATCCCTACCCGCGCTGGGTGAAAATGCAAATGCGCGAACCGGCGCTGCACTTCAACGCCGAAATGCGGCGCGCGCTGCCGTTCGCGCCGTTTACGCCAATGCCTGACGACAGCGCACCGCAAGCGCTCGTCGCCGGGTGCGGCACCGGCGGTCATTCGATCCTCGTTGCGCAGCGATTCCGCGGCGTTCAGGTGCTGGCAATAGACCTGAGCTTGAGCAGCATCAGCTATGCCAAACGAAAGACGCAGCAGATGGGGCTGACGAACATTGAGTATGCACAGGCCGACATTCTCCAGCTGGGTGACGTCGCGCGCACCTTCGACATCATCGAATCAGTTGGAGTGCTGCACCATCTGGCCGATCCCTTCTACGGATGGCGAGTGCTGCTGTCGCTATTGCGGCCCGGAGGATTCATGTTTTTGGGCTTCTACAGCCAACTTGCGCGCAGGCACGTGATCAAGGCGCGTGAATTCATTGCCGCACGTGGCTATGCGAGCACCCCCGATGACATCCGTCGGTTCCGCCGGGACCTGGCCGTCCAGGACACGAGCCTTGAGAAGCACTTGCTGAGCAACACCCAGGCGTTCTATTCGACCAGTGAATGTCGCGACCTGCTTTTCCACGTGCAGGAGCATTCCCTGACGCTGGGTCAGATCGAGTCATTCCTGGCCGAAATCGGGCTCGACTTCATCGGCTTCGAATTGGATCTGCGTGTGCTACATCAATACCGCGCACGCTTCAAGGACGACCCGTCCGCGACCAATTTGCGCAACTGGTCGCACTTTGAAGCCGACAATCCGGACACGTTTGCCGGAATGTACCGGTTCTGGATTCAGAGCGGCCCAGGCCATTGAACGACAAGGACTTGACCCACACGCCGATGATGCAGCAGTACCTGCGCATCAAAGGCGAGCATCCGGACATCCTGCTGTTCTACCGGATGGGCGACTTCTACGAGCTCTTCTACGACGACGCGCGGCGCGCCGCCGCGCTGCTGGATATCACCCTCACGGCGCGTGGCCAGTCCGGCGGTGAGCCCATTCCCATGGCGGGCGTGCCGTTTCACGCCGTCGACAGCTACCTGGGGCGGCTGGTGCGCAAGGGCGAGAGCGTCGCGATCTGCGAGCAGGTGTCGGAGCCGGGCACGGCCAAGGGACCGCTCGAGCGGCGCATCGTACGCATCGTCACGCCCGGCACGGTCACCGACGCGGCGCTGCTCGAAGAGCGCGCCGACACGCTGCTGGTCGCCCTGCTGTGCGAGGGCCAGCGTTTTGGGCTCGCCTGGCTCGACCTGGCGGGCGGGCGCTTCACGGTGCAGCAGGGCGAGGGGCGCGCGGCGCTCGCCGCGGAGCTCGAACGGCTCAAGCCCGCGGAGCTGCTGTTGCCGGAAGGCGGCGGTGGCGCGCCTCTCGGGCGTGCATCGACGGCGCTGCGCACGCGGCCGCCCTGGCACTTCGAGCTCGCCAGCGCCTCGCGCACGCTCACCGAGCAGCTCGGCACGCTCGACCTCAGGGGCTTCGGCGCGGCCGAGCTGCCGCTCGCCATCCGCGCCGCCGGTGCGCTGCTGCAGTACGTGCGCGAGACGCAGAAGGCGGCGCTGCCGCACATCCGCGCGCTGCGCGTCGAGCAGCGCGGCGAGGCGTTGCTGCTCGACGCCGCCAGCCGCCGCAATCTGGAGCTCGATGTGAGTCTGAGCGGCCGCGAGGACGCGACGCTGCTCGCCGTCATCGACAGCTGCGCCACCTCCATGGGCTCGCGGCAGCTGCGCCGCTGGCTCAATCGCCCGCTCACCGCGCAGCAGCTGCTGCGCGAGCGCTACCAGGCGCTCGCCGTGCTGCTCGACGGCCGCCGCTTCGCCGCGCTGCGCGAGCTGCTCGCCGGTGTCGGCGACGTCGAACGCATCCTGGCGCGCGTGGCGCTGCGCTCCGCCCGCCCGCGCGATCTCACGGCGCTGCGTGCCGCGCTGCGGCAGTTGCCGGCGCTGCGTGCCGCGCTCGCCCCGCTTGATTCGCCGCTGCTGCAGCGGCTGCGCAGCCGTAGCGGCGAGCACCGCGAGAGCCTCACGCTGCTCGCGGCGGCGATCGCCCTCGAGCCGGCTACGCTGGTGCGCGAGGGCGATGTGATCGCCCCGGGCTACGACGCCGAGCTCGACGAGCTGCGCCGTATCGCCACGCATACCGACGAGTACCTCATGGATCTCGAGCGGCGCGAGCGCGAGCGCACCGGGCTCACGGGCCTCAAGCTCGGCTACAACCGCGTGCAGGGCTTTTTCATCGAGGTGGCGCGGCGCGATGCCGAGCGCGTGCCGCGCGACTACATCCGCCGCCAGACGGTGAAGTCGGCCGAGCGCTTCATCACCGCGGAGCTCAAGAGCTTCGAGGATCGGGTGCTGCGCGCGCGCGACACGGCGCTGGCGCGCGAGCGGGCGCTGTACGAGGCGGTGCTGACGCAACTGTGTGACGTGCTCGGGCCGCTGCAGGACAGCGCCGCTGCGCTCGCGGAAATCGATGCCCTGGCCGCGCTCGCCGAGCGCGCCGCGGCGCTCCAGTGGACCTGCCCGGAGCTCACCAGCGAGGCGCGCCTGTGCATCACGGCAGGCCGTCACCCGGTGGTCGAGCGCTGCAGCGAGGCCGCGTTCGTGCCCAATGACCTGCAGCTGGATGCCGCGCGGCGCATGCTCATCATCACCGGCCCCAACATGGGCGGGAAGTCCACCTACATGCGCCAGGCCGCGCTGATCGCGGTGCTGGCGCACATCGGCAGCTACGTGCCGGCTGAGCGCGCCGTGCTCGGCCCGCTCGATCGCATCTTCACGCGCATCGGCGCGGCTGACGACCTGGCGGGCGGTCGCTCGACCTTCATGGTGGAGATGACGGAGGCGGCCAACATCCTGCACAACGCCAGCGCCAGGAGCCTCATCCTGCTCGATGAGATCGGCCGCGGCACCAGCACCTTCGACGGGCTGTCGCTCGCCTGGGCGGTGGCGCGCGACATCGCCACGCGGGTGCGGGCTTTCACGCTGTTCGCCACTCATTACTTCGAGCTGACCACGCTCGCCGGCGAGGTCGAGGGATGCGCCAACGTGCACCTGGACGCCACCGAGCACGGCGAGGGCATCGTGTTTCTGCACGCCGTGAAGGACGGCCCCGCCAATCGCAGCTACGGGCTGCAGGTCGCGCAACTGGCCGGTGTGCCCGCGGGGGTCATCGCCGAGGCACGGCGCTACCTCGAGCAGCTCGAGGCCGAGCGCGACCGGCAGCGCGCGCTCGGCGACGGCCAGCCGCAGCTGCCGCTGTTCGCGGCTGCGCCCGCCGCAGCCCCGGCCGCCCCGCTGTCCGTCGCCGCGCCGGATGCGCTGCGCGCCGCGCTCGAGCGTCTCGACCCCGACGGGCTGACACCGAAAGCCGCCCTCGAGGCGCTGTACGCGCTGCAGCGCCTGCTGTAGCGTGCTAGCGCAGCGAGAAGTGCCCCTGCGTCAGGAACAATCCCACCTCACGCGCCACGCGCGCCGACACCAGCATCCCCAGGTGGCTCACCGGCAGCACGATATGGTCGGTGGCGCCCGGCATGCGGGTCTCACGCACCGCGATGGTGCCATCGTTCGGTTCGTCGAACTGCGCGAGCAGCTGGCCGACGCCGAGCGGCTGGCTGCCGGCGACGACCCCTAAGGGGCGCGCATGCGTCCAGTGGCGCGTGCGCGGCTGCAACAGCTCCTCGGCCACTGAGTGGCCCATGAGATGGGCGATCGGGGCGAAACGGCCGGCGCTTTGCGCCGCACGGCTCGCGACGCACGGCGTGCCGAGGAACGCCACGCGACCGGGCGGTTGCGCCGGGAAACGCTCGAGATAGCGGTAGATGACGAGTCCGCCCAGGCTGTGACCGACGAAGTGCAGCTCGCTCGGGTTGAGCTGCTGCACGAAGCTCTCGAGGCGCGCCGCGATGACGCTCATCGTGGTGGCCGCCGCCGAGTAGCGGAATGCGTGCAGGGTGAGCGCGAAGTCGTGGGCCAGGCGGCGGCGCAGGATGAGCGATTCGTCTCCGGGCATCCACAGGCCGTGCACGTAGACGACGTGCGCCATGGGTTAAGGCGGCGGCACCCGCACCCGGATGTGCAGCTCGCGCAGCTGGGTCTCGCCGACCTCAGTCGGCGCATCGGTGAGCGGGTCGGCCGCCGTCTGGGTCTTGGGGAAGGCGATCACCTCGCGGATGCTGTCGGCACCGGCCATCAGCATGGCGAGCCGGTCGAGGCCGAAGGCGATGCCGCCGTGCGGCGGCGCGCCGAATTTCAGCGCATCGAGCAGGAAGCCGAACTTCTGCTGCGCCTCCGCCGCGGCGATGCCGAGCAGCTCGAACACCGTGGACTGCATCGCCTGGCGGTGGATGCGCACCGAGCCGCCGCCGACCTCGGAGCCGTTCAGCACCATGTCGTAGGCCCTGGCGAGCGCCGCCGCCGGCGCCGCGCGCAGCGCCGCCGGGTCATCGCTCTGCGGCGCAGTGAACGGATGATGCATGGCGGTCCAGCGCCGCTCGGCGGCGTCCCATTCGAACATCGGAAAGTCGACCACCCACAGCGGCCGCCAGCCGGGCACCAGCAGCTTGAGGTCCTGGCCCACCTTCAGCCGCAGCGCCCCGAGCGCGTCGTTGACGACCGTGGCGCGGTCCGCGCCGAAGAAGATCAGATCGTTGTCGGCGGCGTGGGTGCGCTCGAGGATACCCGCGAGCGCCGCGTCACCCAGGAACTTGATGATGGGCGACTGCAGCCCCTCGCGGCCGCGCGCGCGCTCGTTCACCTTGATGTATGCGAGCCCCTTGGCGCCATAACGCGCCACGAACGCCGTGTACTCATCGATGGCCGAGCGCGCCAGCGTGCCCCCCCCCGGCACGCGCAGCGCCGCCACCCGGCCGCCGGGATCCTGCGCCGGCGTCGCGAACACCTTGAACTCGCAGTCGCGCACCAGGTCGGTGACCTCGGTGAGCTCCAGCGGGATGCGCAGATCCGGCTTGTCCGAGCCGTAGCGTTGCATCGCCTCCGCATAAGTCATGCGCGGCAAAGGGTCAGGAAGCGGCGCGCCGAGCACCTCGCTGAAGCAATGCCGCATGAGCCCCTCCATGAGCTCCATGATCTGCGGCTGCGAGAGGAACGAGGTCTCGACGTCGAGCTGGGTGAACTCCGGCTGGCGATCGGCGCGCAGGTCCTCGTCGCGGAAGCAGCGCACGATCTGGTAGTAGCGGTCGAAGCCCGAGATCATCAGCAGCTGCTTGAATATCTGCGGCGACTGCGGCAGCGCGAAGAACTTGCCGGGGTGCGTGCGGCTCGGCACCAGGTAATCACGCGCGCCTTCCGGCGTCGCCTTGGTGAGCATCGGCGTCTCGATGTCGACGAAGCCGTGGCTGTCGAGATAGCCGCGCATCGCGCGCGTCAGGCGATGCCGCAGTCGCAGGCGCTGGCTCATTACCTCGCGCCGCAGGTCGAGATAACGGTAGCGCAGCCGCACCTCCTCGCCGACCTGCTCGTCGAGCTGGAAAGGCAGCGGCTCGCAGCGGTTGAGAACCTCCAGCTGGGCCGCCAGCATCTCCACCGCGCCGGAGGCGAGATTGGCGTTCACCGTGCCGCTGGGGCGGGCGCGCACCTTGCCGGTGACGCGGATCACGAACTCGTTGCGCAGCCGCTCGGCCTCGTGAAATACCGCCGCGACTTCGGGGTCGAAGACGATCTGCAGCAGCCCGTCGCGGTCACGCAGGTCGACGAAGATGACGCCACCGTGGTCGCGCCGCCGGTGCACCCAGCCGGCGACGCTGATCTCGCGGCCGAGCAGCCCCTCGTCGACCTGTCCGCAGTAATGTGAGCGCATGAGGCGCGCGATGTTACGTAGGCGTTCCCGCCCCCGCAACCGTGCCGCACGGCTGCGCCATGTCCAGCACCGCGGCCCCGGTGAGCTCACCGGCGCGCAGCCGCCCGAGAGCGAGGTTCGCGTCCGCGAGCGCAAAGCGCTCCACCTTCGCGGCGAGCCCGATGCGCGCGGCGATCGCCAGGAACTCCTCGCCGTCGGCGCGTGTCAGGTTGGCGACGGAGGCCACCGCGCGCTCCCCCCACAGCAGGCGGTACGGGAAAGCGGGCACGTCGCTCATGTGAATGCCGGCGCACACCACACGCCCGCCCGGGCGCAGCGCCGCGAGCGCCGCGGGAATGAGCGCACCGACGGGCGCGAAGATGATGGCGGCGTCGAGCGCCTGCGGCGGGGACTCGTCCGCGCCGCCCGCCCACTCGGCGCCGAGCTCGCGCGCGAATTCCTGGGCGGCGCGGTCGGCGCTGCGGGTGAAGGCGAACACGCGGCGGCCGTGGTGGCGGGCGACCTGCGCCAGCAGGTGCGCGGCAGCGCCAAAACCGTACAGGCCGAGATTGTCGCCCTCGCCCGCCTTGAGGTAGGCACGGTAGCCAATGAGGCCGGCGCACAGCAGCGGCGCGAGGCTCGCGGCCGGCGGCCCGGCCGGCAGCGGCAGGCAGTAGCGGGCGTCGGCCAGCACCTGCTGCGCATAGCCGCCGTCGCGGCTGTAGCCGGTGAAGCGCGCCTGGGTACACAGATTCTCCTGTCCCGCGCGGCAGTAGCGGCATACGCCGCAGGTGTAGGCGAGCCACGGTACGCCGACGCGATCGCCGACGGCGAAGCGCTGCACCTGGCTGCCGTGCTCGAGCACCACGCCGACGATCTCATGTCCTAAGGTCAGCGGGCAGTGAATGTCGGGCAGCTCGTCGTCGAGCAGATGCAGATCGGTGCGGCACACGCCGCAGGCCTCGACGCGCAGCGTGACTTCGTGCGGGCCGGGCGGCGGCAGCGTCACGTCGCGCAGCTCGAGCGGTGTGCCGGGCGCGAGCAGCCGCATCGCCTGCATGCGCGCTGGCTTCAGGCAGCCGGCAACGCCCGCTGCGCGTGGCGCACGGCCGGCGCCGGCGGTACCACCACGCCGCAGGTGATGATCATCTTCAGCGCCGCGTCCACCGACATCTCCAGCTCCACCACCTGGCGGCGCGGCAGGATCACCAGGTAGCCGGCGGTGGCATTGAGCGCGGCGGAGATGTAAACCGCGACGTGCGGCTCGGCGAGCTTCGCGCTCACCTCCGGCACGTCCTCGGCGGTCAGAAAGCCGATGCTCCAGGTCCCCTGCCGCGGGTACTCCACCATGACCACCTTGCGGAACGAGTTCGTCTGCGAGAACACGCTCTCGGTGAAGCTCTTGACGCCGCCGTAGACGGTGCGCACCAGCGGGATGCGGTTGAGGAGCTCCTCGCCCCAGACGATCAGGCGCCGCCCGATGAGGTTCGTCACCATCAGCCCGGTGAGCAGCACCACGACCAGCGCAAACACCACCCCGACTCCCGGCAGCCTGAAGCCGAGCGCTTCGGGCCGGTAAGCGGGCGGCAACAACAGCAGCGTGCGGTCCATCAGCTGCAGGATGAAGGTCACCACCCAGATCGTGGCGAGGATCGGCAGCCACACGAGGATGCCGGCAACCAGGTAGCGCCGCAGTCCCCATCTTCGCGCGCCGCCGCCGTTCATGCCGTCAGCGCCTGCGCTTGCGCGCGCTCTTCGCCGCGGCGCGCCCGGCGCGGCGCCCGGCAGCGCCGCCCCTGGCCGCTACGCTGACCGACCTGCGCGTCGCTGCGCCCGCGGCCTTTGGCCCGGCTGCCTTGTCCTTCGCCGGCGCGCTGTCCTTGACGTCCTTGACCTCCTTGACCTCCTTGACCTCCTTGCCGTCCTGGCTGTCTTTCACCGCGGGCTTCGCGTCCTTGCCCTCGGCCTTGGTTTCGGGCTTGCTTTCGGGCTTGGGCTCGTCCTTCTCGCTGCCGAGGAGATTACGTTTGTTCTCCTTGTCGGATTTGAAATCCGTCTCGTACCAGCCCGCGCCCTTGAGGCGGAACACCGGCGCCGACACCAGCTTCTTGAGCGCGCGTTTGCCGCAGGAGGGGCACTTGCTGAGCGGTGCGTCGGTGATTTTCTGCATTACCTCGGTGTAGTACTTGCAGGCCTTGCATTCGTATTCGTAGAACGGCATGAGGTCTCGGGAGCTTCGTGGCGTGAGGGCGAGTATAACGGCTGCGGCCGGCGCGGCGCGTGCATCCTCAGCTGCGGCCGCCGCGCCGCGTGTCGGCCTTGGCAAACCCCAGCTCGCCGTCCTGCGCGGTGACGCGGATGCGATCGCCGGGCACGAACTCGCCCTGCAGGATGCGGGTGGCGAGCGGATTTTCGATCTGCTGCTGTATGGCGCGCTTCAGCGGCCGTGCGCCGTACACCGGGTCGAAGCCCGCCTCGCCCAGCAGGTCGCGCGCCGCATCGTCGAGGGTCAGGTCCATGTTGCGCTCGGTGAGGCGCTTGCGCAGGTACAGCAGCTGGATGTCGACGATCGCGCGTATCTGGCGCGTGCCGAGCGGGTGGAACACCACGATGTCGTCGATGCGATTGATGAACTCCGGCCGGAAGCTCTGCTGCACCACCTCCATCACCGCGCTCTTCATCCTGGTGTAATTCTGCTCGCCGGCGAATTCCTGGATCACCTGCGAGCCGAGGTTTGAGGTCATGATGATGACGGTGTTGCGGAAGTCGACGGTGCGTCCCTGGCCGTCGGTGAGGCGCCCGTCGTCGAGCACCTGCAGCAGCACGTTGAACACGTCCGGATGGGCCTTCTCCACTTCATCGAGCAGGATCACCGCGTACGGCCGGCGGCGCACCGACTCGGTGAGGTAGCCGCCTTCCTCGTAGCCGACGTAGCCGGGCGGCGCGCCGATCATCCTCGCCACCGAGTGCTTCTCCATGAACTCCGACATGTCGATGCGGATCATGGCGTCCTCGGTGTCGAACAGGAACTCGGCGAGCGCCTTGCACAGCTCGGTCTTGCCGACGCCGGTGGGACCCAGGAACAGGAACGAGCCGTTGGGACGGCGCGCATCCGACAGCCCGGCGCGCGAGCGGCGGATCGCGTTCGCGACGATGCGCAGCGCCTCCTCCTGGCCGACGACGCGCTTCGCCAGCGCCTCCTCCATGTGCAGCAGCTTCTCCTTCTCCCCCTGCAGCATCTTCGACACCGGGATGCCGGTCCATTTCGAGACCACTTCGGCGATCTCTTCCTCGGTCACCTTGTTGCGCACCAGCGTCGGGGCCTTCTCCTCCGCGGCGCTGGCAAGGTTCAGGCGCTTCTCGAGCTCGGGGATCCTGCCGTACTGCAGCTCCGCCATGCGCGCCAGGTTGCCGGCGCGGCGCGCGGCTTCGAGCTCAGCGCGCGCGCGATCGAGCTCCTCGCGGATCTGCGCCGTGCCCTGCGTGGCCGCCTTCTCGGCCTTCCAGACTTCCTCGAGATCGGCGTACTCCTTGCTGAGCTGCCCGAGCGTGGCCTCGAGCGTCGCAAGGCGCTTGCGTGTGGCCTCGTCCTTTTCCTTCCTGAGGGCCTCGCGCTCGATCTTCAGCTGGATGATGCGGCGCTCGAGCTTGTCGAGCGCCTCGGGCTTGGAGTCGATCTCCATGCGGATGCGTGCGGCCGCCTCGTCGATCAGATCGATCGCCTTGTCGGGGAGCTGGCGGTCGGCGATGTAACGGTGTGAGAGCGTGGCAGCCGCGACGATCGCCGGATCGGTGATCTCGACCTTGTGATGCACCTCGTAGCGCTCCTGCAGGCCGCGCAGGATGGCGATGGTGTCCTCGACCGAAGGCTCTTCCACCAGCACTTTCTGAAAGCGCCGCTCGAGCGCGGCATCCTTCTCGATGTACTTGCGGTACTCGTCGAGCGTGGTGGCGCCCACGCAGTGCAGCTCGCCGCGCGCCAGCGCCGGCTTGAGCATGTTGCCGGCATCCATGGCCCCTTCCGCCTTGCCGGCACCGACCATGGTGTGCAGCTCGTCGATGAAGAGGATCACCTGGCCCTGCTGCTTGGCGAGGTCGTTGAGCACCGCCTTCAGGCGCTCCTCGAACTCGCCGCGGAACTTCGCCCCGGCGATCAGCGCGCCCATGTCGAGCGCCAGGATGCGCTTGTTCTTGAGCCCTTCGGGAACCTCGGCGTTGATGATGCGCTGTGCGAGTCCCTCGACGATCGCCGTCTTGCCGACGCCCGGCTCGCCGATCAGCACGGGGTTGTTCTTGGTGCGGCGCTGGAGCACCTGGATGGTGCGGCGGATTTCGTCATCGCGGCCGATCACCGGATCGAGCTTGCCGGACGAGGCACGCGCGGTGAGATCGATGGTGTATTTCTCGAGCGCCTGGCGGCTCTCCTCGGCGTTGGCATCGGCAACCTTCTCGCCGCCGCGCATCTCCTCGATGGCCTTCTCGACCGCCCCGCGCACCATGCCGGCTTCCTTGAAGAGCCTGGCGAGGGCGCGGTCCTCGAACGCGGCGAGCACGAACAGCTCGCTCGAGATGAACTGGTCGCCGCGCTCCTGTGCCAGCTTGTCGGTGACGTTGAGCACACGGTTGAGGTCGTTGGAGACGTGAATCTCGCCCGGCGTGCCCTCGACCTTCGGCATGCCGTCGAGGAGTGTCAGCAGCCCCGCGCGCAGCTTGTTGGTGTCCGCACCTGCCTTCATCAGCAGCGGGCGCACGGTACCGCCGGAGGCGTCCAGCAGCGCGAGCATCACGTGGGCCGGCTCGAGTTGCTGGTGGTCACGGCCGAGCGCCAGCGACTGGGCATCGGCCAGTGCCTGCTGGAAGCGGCTGGTAAGTTTATCCATGCGCATCGCGGTAGACCTGGAGTGGCAGCTTTTCGCTGTGTGGGGACAAAGTGCAGCGCCTTCAAGGGACTGCGTTGCCGCCCTTCGCAGTCGTTGGAGGCCGCCTTAGTCTCAATCCCGGAGACTAAGCAACGGCCCGATGAATTCCTTGTAGTTGCGCCAGCGGGCGACGGAGTTCTTGTAGATCTTCTGGCGTACCTGCCAGTAGCTGGCGGTCGTAACCGTGCGCTGCGTGCGATGAAAGTCGAGGCAGCGCTCGTCCCACTCCAGACCTACGAAATCCACCATTTTTCGGGTCCAGGTCTCCTGATCAGCAACCAGCTCCTCGTAAGGCACATCGAGGAGTATCCCGGGCGGTAGCACGCTGCGCCAGTGCTCCACCAGACGCTGATGCTGGCGGTAATAATGAGCCAGATCCGCAAGATCCACAGTGAAATTCATCTGTCCGGAGAGCTGAGTGAAGTAGCAGGAAAGACAGGTATCAATCGGGTCGCGCCGCACATAGATCATGCGGGCCTGCGGAAAAACGCAATGTATGACGCCTAGGTACTCGGAATTGAAAGTCGCCTTGTCGACGACCCGCAGCGCGTCTGGCGAGTGTGCGTTGAGAATGCGCAGGTAGGCGGTGGCAAGCTTGCCAGCGAGCGGCGCACCCACAGGCACCGGTCGCAGGTCCTGCTCGTGCCGGCGCATGGCGTCACTCCAGAACGGCAGTTCGCCCGCGCCTTTGGCCGCAGGATGCGAGGCAATGATCTGTTCGACGAGCGAGGTACCCGAGCGTGGCATCCCCACGACGAACACCGGACGCCTGGAGTCCGAGGCGCCTTCGCGCTTGGCGAGCACCGTCTCGCGTGTGTAGGTGCGGATCATGTCATCGACGAAGCGGCTGCGCGCCTCCTTCTCATAGGGCTCCACCACCATCTTGCGCAGCTCGTTGGCGCGCTGATAGCTGCGAAATGCGCGCTTGAAGTCCCCGAGGTCGTCGTAGTGCTTGCCCATGGCGTAGCGCAGATTGGCCTCCTCGAGCGGCGCCAGTCCGCCGGCCGCAATCTTTTCTGCCCGCTCGACCCAGGCTGCATCCTCTGGATTCATCTTGCGTAACCACACCAGCGCCGCCCATGGGCCTGGTGCTTGCGGATCGATCTCGGCCGCTCGCCTGAACATTTCCTCGGCCTCGGCAAACCGACCTTCGGGCGCCGCGATCTGCCCCATGCTGACCAATGCGGCCACGTTGCGTGGAGCTGACCTCAGTACCTTCTCGAGCAGCGTCTTGGCCTCGCGCCATCGACCCATCAGTACCAACGTCACGCTGAGGTTGATCTGAGCGTCGAGATGCGTAGGCTTGAGCTTCAGGGCCCGCCGCAGCGGAGCCTCTGACTCGCTGACGGCGCCGCGCCACCGCAGCACCGTTCCAAGATTGGAATACGGATCTGCGAATTTGGGTTTGAGCTGGATGGCCTGACGCAATTGAGCCTCGGCCTCCGCAAAGCGACCCAGGTTGCAGAACGCCGCTCCCAGATTGCTGTGCGCGACAGCATGGCGCGGCTCGAGACGCAGGAGCTCTTCGTAACTACCCACCGCCTCCGCCCAGGCGCCGCGTGCCATCTGCTCGTTGGCGCGCGCCAGCAGGGTATGAATGTTTCCGGAGCCGCTTGGGGTTGCTGCAGACGGCGATGGCCGTTGCCGCTGATGCGACTCGCCAGGGGTGGTCGTGAGTCGCAGCAGTAACGCCTGCGTCAGCTCATCGACGAGCTCGCGTTCGACCCCGTTGTCCAGCAACCTCCATTTGAAAGAATTCAGGAGTTTTGCTCTTTGGAACGCGTTCAATCGCAGCGGACAAGCTTCGCGATCTACGCTCTGCAGAAACTGCCTCAGGAAGCTCTGCAACTCCTGGCGCTGAGAATCCACCGCGCCTGTTTTGCGCTGCTTGCGCGAGGCGGGCGCGCTACGCAGCACGATATCGTCTGCGAGTTCCGTGCCTACCTCAGTCGCCTTACGAGCATCCAGCCATTTGAGCAGCATGGTTCGCCGACCGTTCCTGCGGGGGATTTCGTTAAATGGTACTCGATCCGCAACGCCGCCGATCAGCGGCGTTCGAGAGCGAGGTCACAATCTGCTACTCGTGCGCGAGCCGCTCGGCGTAGGCGACCACCGCCACGCCGATGGCAATGAGGATCACCTGCGCGGCGCTGGTGCGCGCGTCGGCGCGGCGGTGCAGCCCGGGGATCAAGCCGGCGACGGCGATGTAGAGGAATCCCGCCGCCGCAAAGGCGAGCGCGTACGGCAGCACCCCCATCGCCCCGCGCAGGGTGAAGTAGGCGACCACCGCGCCCGCGACCGAGGCGAGGCCGGTCGCGAGGTTCAGCAGCAGCGCGCGCGGCCGCGACAGGCCGGCCTGCACCAGGATCGCGAAATCGCCCACCCGATGGGGAATCTCGTGCGCCGCCACGGCGAACGTGGTGACCAACCCGAGAGAGTTACTGGTGAGGAACGCCGCGGCAATGAGCACGCCGTCGAGCGAATTGTGCAGGCTGTCGCCCACCAGCACGAGCACGCCCGAGGCGTGGCGGCGCGCGCGCTCATGGGTTTGGGCCGCAGCGTGCTCCGCGTGCGCCTGGGCGCCGAGGTCGTCGGCATGCTGCGGGCAGGCGCGCGCTTCAGCGGCTTGCTCGTGCGCATGCACGTGCCACCACAGCACTAGCTTTTCGATCACGAAGAACACGCCGAGCCCTGCCACCAGTGCCAGGCCGATGCGGTGCGCCCCCCCGGGGCCGGCCGTCTGCATCGCCTCCGGCAGCAGCGCGAGCAGGGCGGCGCCGAGCAGCGCACCGGTGGCGAAGCTCACGAAGTGCGGCAGCACACGAGCGCTGTGGCTCTCGCGCACCCACAGGAACACGACCGCGAAGGCTGCGCTGGCGATGCCGCCCACCGCGGAAAACAGCACGATCGTGAGCAGCAGCGGCACGTGTTCCTTACTCCAGCCAGATGAGCGCGGCCATGCGGCCGCAGGCGCCGGCACGGCGATGCGAGAAGAAGCGGGCCGGATCGGCGTAGGTGCACCAATGGCCGCCGAACACGCGCTGCACACCGGCGCGGCCGAGACGCTGCCGCGCGAGCCGTGCCAGGTCGCACTGCCAGCGGCCGCGCGCATTGGCAGTGAAGGCGTCCGCCGCCGCGCCGTCCTGTGCGAGGAACGCATTGCGAACGTCCGCGCCTACCTCGAAGTGCTGCGCGCCGATCGCAGGTCCCAGCCACGCTATGAGCTGCGCGGGATCCGCGCCGAACCGCGCCACGGTTGCCTCCAGCACCCCGGCCGCCAGCCCGCGCCAGCCGGCATGTGCGGCCGCGACCGCCGCCCCGCTCGCGAACAGCACCGGCAGGCAGTCCGCCACCTGCACCGCGCACACGCGCCCGGCACGCCGGGCGAGGGCGGCATCCGCGCGCGCTGGCGCGACCGCCGGTTCATCGACGTCGGCCACGTCGCTGCCGTGAACCTGCTCGAGCCACGCCGGCTCCTGCGGCAGCTGCAGCTGCCGGCGCACGCGGCGGCGGTTCTCGGCCACCGCGGCGGCGCCATCGCCAACGTGCGCGCCGAGGTTGAGTGAATCGTAAGGGGCCCCGCTCACGCCGCCCGCGCGCAGGGTGAAGGCGGCGCGCACCGCGGCCGGCGCGGGCCACTGCGGCACGAGGACTGCAACACCCGCGGCAACGTCGACACTTCTCACGCTCGCGCGGCCTCGAGCGCCGCCAATAACTGCTGCATGTCCTGCGGCAGCGCCGCCTCCCACTGCAGCTCGCGGCCTGTGAGTGGATGGCGCAGCGCGAGCCGCGCCGCGTGCAGCGCCTGGCGCGGAAATTCGCGCAGCGCGGCAGCGAGCGCGCTCGTGCAGCCTGCTGGTATGCGGCGGCGGCCACCGTACAAGCGATCGCCCACCACCGGGAACCCGAGGTGGGCAAGATGCACGCGAATCTGGTGGGTGCGTCCGGTCTCGAGGGTCACGCGCACCAGCGTGTGCGCCCGGAAGCGCTGCGCCAGGCGATAGTGGGTGATCGCGGGACGCCCGTCGGCCCGGACCGCCATGCGCGTGCGCTCGCGGCGGTGGCGGCCGAGCGGCTGCTCGATCGTGCCGCCGCCGGTCAGCGCGCCGGTGCACACCGCCAGGTACTCGCGGCGGATCGCGCGCGCAGCCAGCGCTGCCACGAGCGCCGCGTGCGCCTCGCGGGTGCGCGCCACCACGATGAGGCCGCTCGTGTCCTTGTCGAGCCGGTGCACGATGCCGGCGCGCGGCACGTGCGCGAGCTGCGGATCGAGCGCGAGCAGCGCGTTTTGCAGCGTGTGCGCGGGGTTGCCGGCCCCGGGGTGCACCACCAGCCCGGGCGGCTTGTCGATCACGAACAGGGAAGCATCGCGGAACACCACGCTGAGCGGCAGCGCCTCGGCGGTGAGCGCCGTCGCCAGCGGCAGCCGCGCGGCGACGCGCACCTGCTCGCCGCCGAGCACCCGGTCCTTGCCGCGCAGCGGCCGGCCGTCGACCTGCACCTCGCCCGAGTCGATCCAGCGCGCCAGCAGCGCCCGCGAATACTGCGGCAGTGAGCGCGCCAGCGCCTGGTCGAAGCGCAGTCCGGCGGCCGCCGCGGGCAGCGTGAGGGCGTGCGCGCGGAACTCCGCTGCCACCGGTGCGGTCGCAAGTCCAGCCGGCGGATTCGCTATACTCCGCGGATTCAGGCGGCGCGAAGCCACAGAAAGGCCCTTTTCAAGATGATGTTCCTGTCCCGTCCGGTGCGCGGCGGCCTCATCGCGCTGTGTGTGGTCCTGCTCGCTTCGTCCGGCTGCCGCTCGCACCGGGAGAAAGTCGATAAGAAGCTCACTCCCGAGGCGCTCTACAAGAAGGCCCACAAGAGCCTCGACGCCTATGACTTCAACTCCGCCATCAAGAGCTACGAGACGCTGACCGCACGCTTCCCGTTCACCGACGAGGCACGTCAGGCGCACCTCGACCTGATCTACGCATACTACCGCGCCGGCGAAGGCGAGTCCGCCACGGACGCCGCCGATACCTTCATCCGCGAGAACCCCACGCACCCACGCGTGGACTATGCCTACTACGTCAAGGGGCTCGTCGACTTCGAGCGCACCCCGAATGCCATCGAGCACCTGTTCCGCGCCGACCTCACCAAGCGCCCGCCGAGCACGGCGCGCAAGGCCTTCGGCGCGTTCAAGACCGTGGTCGAGCAGTATCCGAAGAGCGAGTACGCACACGACTCGCTGCAGCGCATGGTGTACCTGCGCGACCGCCTGGCGAGCTACGAGGTGCACGTGGCGCGCTACTACTACAAGCGCGAGGCCTACATCGCCGCGGCGCAGCGCGCCAAGGCCGCCGTCGAGCAGTACGACGGCGCCCCGGCGGTGCGCGAGGCGCTCACCATCCTGATCCAGTGCTACGACAAGCTGAATCTCGAGCCGCTCGCCGCGCAGACCCGCCAGGTGTACGCGGCCAACTACTCCGGCGATGTGCGCACCGCCGAGGCGGAAGTGAAGAAGTCCTGGTGGCGGTTCTGGTAGCCGCCGCGCTTCAGCGCCGGTAGCCGCTGGTGATCGGATAGCGCCAGTCGCGCCCGAACGCGCGGCGGCTGACGCGCACCCCGGGCGGAGCCTGCCGCCGCTTGTATTCGTTGCGCTTCACCAGGTCCAGCACGCGTCCGATGGTGGCCCGGTCGAAGCCGCGCGCCTCGATCTCGTCGACCGACAGATCCTCCTCGATGAAGGCCTCGAGGATCGGATCGAGCACCTCGTACGGCGGCAGCGAATCGGAGTCCTTCTGATCGGGCCGCAGCTCCGCGGAGGGCGCCCGCGTGATCACGCGCTCGGGGATGACGCTGCCGATGGAATTGCGGTAGCGGGCCAGGCGGTAGACCAGCAGCTTGCTGCAGTCCTTGATCGGTGCGAAGCCCCCCGCCATGTCGCCGTACAGCGTGGCGTAGCCCACCGCCATCTCGCTCTTGTTGCCGGTGGTGAGCAGCATCCGCCCGGTCTTGTTCGACAGTCCCATGAGCAGCAGCATGCGGCAGCGCGACTGGATGTTCTCCTCGGCGGCATCGGGCGGGCGGTCGCCAAACTCGTCTTTGAGGGTCGCGAGCGTCGCCGCGAACATCGCCTCGATGGACAGCACGCTGTACTTCACCCCGAGCAGGCGAGCCTGCCCGGCGGCGTCAGCGAGGCTGGCCGCGGAGGTGTAGCGCGAGGGCATCATCACCGCGTGCACGCGCTCCTTACCGAGCGCGTCCACCGCAATCGCCAAAGTCAGCGCCGAGTCGACGCCACCGGACAGGCCCATGACAACACCGGGAAAGCCGTGCTTGTCGACGTAGTCGCGCACGCCGAGGGTGAGCGCGCCGTAGACGCTCGCCTCGTCGGAGAGCTCCGCGGCGACTTCGCCGGCGACTGCCGCCAGCTTGCCGCGCGCGTCGCGCACGAACTGCGCCACCCAGGTGCCTTCGGCGAAGGGCGGTACCCGCATGACCACCTGCCCGTGCGCGTCCATGACGAAGGAGTTGCCGTCGAACACCAGCTCGTCCTGGCCGCCGACCAGGTTCACGTAGGCGAGCGGCAGGCCGACGTCGCGGGCACGCATGCTCGCCACCGCCTCGCGCTCGCGCTGCTTGTGGATCTCGTAGGGCGAGGCGTTGATCACGAGCAGCAGCTCCGCACCGGCGGCGCGCGCCAACTGCGCCGCCCCCGCTTCCCAGATGTCCTCGCAGACGAGCAGCCCCAGGCGGAAGCCGCGCCAGTCGGCGACCGTGGGCTGCGTGCCCGCCTGGAAGTAGCGCTTCTCGTCGAACACCTTGTAGTTCGGCAGCTCCGCCTTGCGGTGGATCGCCAGCAGCTCGCCCTCGGCGATGAGCGCCGCGGAGTTGCAGATGCCGGCGCGGGTGTATTCGGGGAATCCCACCATGACCGCCACGTCGCGCACCTCGCTGCGCAGCTGCAGCAGGCCTGCCTCGATCTGGCGGCGAAAGCCGCGGTGGAACAGCAGGTCCTCCGGCGGGTAGCCGGACAGCGCCAGCTCGGGGAACAGCACCAGGTCCGCGCCGAGCTGCATGCGCGCCGTACGCGCGCTGTCAACGACGCGCGCAGCGTTGCCGCGCACGTCCCCGACCAGCAGATCGAGTTGCGCCAGCGCGATCTTCAGCGACTGCGTCATGATGGCCGTCGCCCACGGCGGGAACCGGTCCGCGCGGGCACAGCTATTGTTTCACGGCTCAGCGATGCCTGCCGCGCGCGCTGCGCCGCGTCCCGGGCCCACCCGCGCGGCGCCCTGCCGGCGCATTGCGGCCACCGCCGGCCGACCGCCGCGGCTTCCTGGCCGCGCCGGGCTTATCTGCCGCGCGGCGTTTGCCCCCTGTGCCTGGCTTGCCTACTGCGCGTCCCCCGGTGACCGCGCCCGGCTCGCCCGCCGCGCGTGGCACGGGGCGCCGCCCTTGCAGCAACGCGGCGATGGCCGTGCCGAGCTCGGCGGGGGACTTCACCGTACGCACACCCGCGGCGGCGAAGGCGGCATATTTGTCGGCCGCCGTCCCGCGGCCGCCGGCGACGATCGCGCCCGCGTGCCCCATGCGTTTGCCGGGCGGCGCGGTGACGCCGGCGATGTAGGCGACGACCGGCTTGCTGACGAAGCGGCGGATGTAGTGGGCCGCCGCCTCCTCGTCGGTGCCGCCGATCTCCCCCACCAGGATGATGCCGCGCGTGCCCGGATCGCGCTCGAACAGCTCCAGCACATCGATGAAATTCATGCCGCGCACCGGGTCGCCGCCGATGCCGACGCAGGTGCTCTGACCGAGTCCGACGTGGGTGGTCTGAAACACCGCCTCGTAGGTGAGCGTGCCGGAGCGCGATACGATGCCCACGACGCCCTTCTTGTGGATGAAGCCGGGCATGATCCCGATCTTGCACTCGCCGGGAGTGATCACGCCGGGACAGTTGGGCCCGATGAGACGCGCCGCGGAAGTCGTGAGCGCCGCCTTGACGCGCACCATGTCGTTGACTGGTACGCCTTCGGTGATGCACACCACCAGCTCGATGCCGGCATCCGCCGCCTCGAGGATCGAGTCGGCCGCGCCCGCCGCCGGCACGTAGATCATGCTGGCGGTGGCGCCCGTGGCACGCACCGCGTCCCTCACCGTATCGAATACCGGCAGGCCGAGGTGCTGCTGGCCGCCGCGGCCGGGCGTGACGCCGCCGACGAGCTGCGTGCCGTAGTCGAGCGCGGCCTGCGAATGAAACGTCCCCTGCCTGCCGGTGAACCCCTGACAGATGACCCGCGTGTTGCGATTGACCAGGATGCTCATGCCGTGCCTCGGGCCAGTGCCACCACCTTGCGTGCCGCGTCGGTGAGATCGGCGGCGGCGGTGATGGTGAGACCGCTCTTTGCCAGCAGCGCACGTGCGCGCTCCGCGTTGGTGCCCTCCAGCCGCACCACCACCGGCACCGGCACGCCGACGTTCTTCACCGCATTGATGATGCCCTCGGCGATGAGGTCACAGCGCACGATGCCGCCAAAAATGTTCACCAGCACCGCGCGCACCCGGGAGTTTGACAGGATCAGGCCGAATGCCGCGCTCACCCGCTCGGCGGTCGCGCCGCCGCCGACGTCGAGAAAATTCGCCGGCTGCCCGCCGTGCAGCTTGATCAGGTCCATGGTGGCCATCGCCAGCCCCGCACCGTTCACCATGCAGGCGATGTTGCCGTCGAGCGAGACGTAGTTGAGATCGTGCTCGGCGGCACGCCGCTCCATCGGGTCCTCCTGGCTGGCATCGCGCAGCTGCGCCAGCTCCGGGTGACGAAACAGCGCGTTGTCGTCGATGTTGATCTTGGCATCGAGCGCGAGCAGCGCCCCGCTGCGCGTGATGACCAGCGGGTTCACTTCCACGAGGCTCAGGTCCTTCGCGATGTACAGCCGGTAAAGCGCGGCGGCCAGCGACTGGAACTCCGCGAGCTGCGCGCTGGACAGTTCCAGGCCGAAGGCGAGCTGGCGCGCCTGGTAGGCCTGGAAGCCGGCGGCCGGATGAATGACGACCGCGAGGATCTTCTCCGGGGTCTCCTGGGCCACCGCTTCGATGTCCATGCCGCCGGCAGCGGAGGCGATGAGTGCGAGCGCGGCGCGCTCGCGGTTGAGCGTCAGCGACAGATACAGCTCGCGCGCGATGTCCGAGCCGCTCTCGACGTACACGCGCCCGACGGGCAGTCCGTCGGGTCCGGTCTGCGCGGTCACCAGGCGCTTGCCGAGCATCTCGCCGGCGGCGGCGCGCACCGCCTCGACGTCGCGCGCCAGCTTCACCCCGCCCGCCTTGCCGCGCCCGCCGGCATGTACCTGCGCCTTGACGACCCAGACCGAGCCGCCGAGCGCACGGGCGGCCGCCGCGGCCTCGTCTGCGCTTCCCGCCACGCGGCCGGGCGGCACCGGCACGCCGTAGCTGCGGAACAGGTCCTTCGCCTGGTATTCGTGGAGATTCATTGGAAATTCATTGCTGTCGAGCGGCCGTGGGCAAAGCCGTCATTCTGCTCGAAAACGCCCGCCACTGACCAGCCGCCGCGAGCGCGCATGCGATCGGGGCCGCCCGCCCGCGCGCTCATCGCCCGCGCCGTGCGATGCGCATCGCGTTCGAGACAGGGGTGAAGGTGCTAGAGTCGCCGGCCTCGCAGTCCGACCCCGCATCGCCTTGCCTGCACCCTCGGCCAGCGCCGCCGCCCTCACCGCGACCCCGAGCGACCTCGCCTGGCGCGTCATCGGGTTGCTCAATCTCTACCGGCTGCTGGTGCCGCTGGTGCTGCTGGCGATGCAATCCTTTGCCGGTGCGGACTGGGGACTGGTCACCGCACGACCGAAGCTGTTCGTCGGCGCTTGCATCGCGTACTTCACGGCGGCGGTCCTGCTGGTCATTGCCAGGAGGCTGCACTGGTCGAGCCTGCGGATCGTCGCGCTCGTGAATGCCTGCGTCGATGCGCTCGCCATCGGGTTCATTCTCTACGCCAGTGGCGGAAGCGCCAGCGGGCTCGGGATCCTGCTGGTGCTGCCGGTATTCGCGCTGACCGTGCTCGCCGACCGGCGCGATGCGCTGCTGATCGCGGCGGCCGCAGCACTGGCGGTTCTGCTGCAGCAGGTATTCGTCGGCCTCAGCGACAGCGCGCCGACTACCGACTACGTGACCGCCGGAGTATTCGGCGTGGTGCTGTTCATGGTCGCGCTGGCGACTGGTCCTGTGGCCAACCGCCTGCGCCAGAGCGAAGCGCTGGTGCGTCGTCAGGAGGTCGACCTCGCCAACATGGCGCAGCTGTCGCAGTACATCGTGCAGCACCTGCGTGAAAGTATCCTGGTCCTTGACGAGCAGGATCGGATCCGACTCATCAACGAGTCGGCGGCGCAGATGCTCGGCGACGAGCACGCGTTTCCCGCGGCCCTGATCGGCGAGGCCTCGCCCCGCCTGCTCTACCTGCTCGAGTCCTGGCGCAAGAGCGGCGCCCCGCCGGCCAGCGCCGCCCCGGACGATACCTTCGTGGCCGCTGACGGGGCGCGGCTGATCCGCCCGCACTTTGCGCCGCTCGCCGTGAACCCCGGACCGGTGCTGATCTTCCTCGAAGACACGAGCGTCATCGAGGAGAAGGTCCAGCAGTCGAAGCTCGCCGCTCTCGGGCGCCTTAGCGCCAGCATCGCGCATGAGATCCGCAATCCCGTCGGGGCGATGAGCCACGCCGGGCAGCTGCTCGCCGAGTCACCGCGCCTGTCGGAAGAGGACCGGCGCCTCACGCAGATCATCCGCAGCAACGCCGAGCGCGTCAGCGGCATCATCGACAACGTGCAGCGGCTGTCGCGCCGCGAGCAGGCGCGGCGCGAGCGGCTGGCGCTGGCGGCATGGTGCGAGGAGTTCCACGCGGAGTTCTGCGAGACCATGCAGTGGCCGCCGACGCGGCTCATACTGCACAGTGCAACCAGCGAGGTGGAAGTGCAGGTCGATCCCGATCAGCTGCGCCAGATCGTCTGGAATCTGTGCGAGAACGCCATCAAGCACGGGCTGGCGCAGACGCCGGACGGGACGATCGAGATTCGCTACGGCCGCATGGCGCACAGCGTGCGGCCGTTTCTCGAGGTGGCCGATCGCGGCGGCGGCGTGCCGCCCGAGCACGTCGGGCGGCTATTCGAGCCGTTCTACAGCGGCGGGCGCGGCACCGGCCTCGGTCTGTTTCTCGCCCGCGAGCTGGCGCAGGCCAACCGGGCGACTCTTCTCTATGAGCCAAGAAGCGGCGGCGGCAGCATCTTCAGGCTGGTGTTCGCCGATCCGCGCCGCTGGGAGATCCGATGAACCAGGCCGTGGCAGGCGACAGCCGGCTCGCCGAGCAGCCGGTCGTGCTGGTGGTGGA
>Ga0210394_10001839_pt1 | contig 31721 bp, 29 predicted proteins | sample IncBWC12MmetaG_FD_160121 | JGI IMG/M metagenome (GOLD analysis project Ga0210394, IMG submission 160121) | Forest soil microbial communities from Barre Woods Harvard Forest LTER site, Petersham, Massachusetts, United States - Inc-BW-C-12-M | ecosystem: Environmental > Terrestrial > Soil >... | reverse complement strand
AGCAGGACTGGTTCAAAAAGCAATAAAACGCTACACTATCCATTCGCAATTTTAGCTGCCGCACAGGTGCGGCCCGTCAAGAGGAGCATCAATGCCCAACCCAAAGCGACGCCATTCGAAGCGGCGAACCAGCACGCGCCGCGCTCACGATCACCTCACCGCGCCCACCCTCGGTGAGTGCTCGAACTGCCACGAAAAGAAGCTGCCGCACAACGCGTGTCCGAATTGCGGGTTTTACAACGGACGCCAAGTGATTGACACCGCGGCCAAGACAGCCTAAGTTTCAACCACCTACCTTGCTGTTTTGGTGCCCTAGATGATCACCATTGCTCTCGATGCCATGGGAGGCGACCATGCGCCCCGCGCCGAAGTGGAAGGCGCGATTCTGGCCGCCCGCGAACTGGGCGTCAAAGTCGTCCTCGTCGGGATTGAGGACAAAGTTCGCCAGGAGCTGAACCGGCACCGGCATCGGGGGGTAGCCGTTGAAATCGTGAACGCCACGGAAGTAGTCACGATGCAGGATTCACCTTCGCAAGCCTTCCGCCGAAAAAAAGACAGTTCGCTGCACGTCGCGACGAAGCTGGTGCGCGACGGCAAGGCGGATGCGCTGGTGAGCGCGGGAAACACGGGCGCGGCAATGACGGTGGCGCGATTCGTTCTCGGCACTCTGCCTTCGGTGGATCGCCCGGCGCTCGCCGCGGCTTTCCCGAACATGAAAGAGAAAGTGACGGTGATTCTCGACGTTGGCGCGAACGTCGATTCCAAACCCGAGCAGATCGTGCAGTTCGCCGTGATGGGCGAAATTTACTACCGGACGATTTGGGGCACGCGCAAACCGCGCGTGGCGCTGCTGTCCATCGGCGAAGAGGAGATGAAAGGCAACGAACTAACTCGCGAAGCCGCGAACCGCTTGAAGCAGGCGTCGATCAATTTTACCGGTAATGTCGAAGGCCGCGACGTGTTTCGAGGGGACGTGGACGTAATCGTTTGCGACGGCTTCATCGGCAACATCGCGCTGAAGATCAGTGAAGGGCTCGTGGAGCACATCGGCGGCATGCTGAAGAAAGCGATCAAGAGCAGTTTGACTTCGCAGTTGGGCTACGCGCTCTCGAAACGCGCGTTCGACGATTTCCGCAAGCGCACCGATTATTCCGAATACGGCGGCGCGCCGCTGCTCGGCGTGCGCGGAGTGACGATCATCGGGCACGGGCGCTCGAATCCCAACGCCATCAAGAATGCCATCCGCGTCGCTTCTGAACTTGTGAAGGCGCGCGTCAACGAAAAGATCGACCAGGAGCTTACTGCCGCGGCCGCTGTACTCGCGCGCGGCTGATTCCGGCGGAAACCGCAACCATCATGGGAAAACTTGCATTCTTATTTCCGGGGCAGGGGTCGCAATATCCGGGCATGGGGCGGGATTTGGCCGCCAACTTTCCGGAGTCGCGGAAGGTTTTTGATGAAGCCGACGCTGCGCTGGACTTTTCTATCTCGAAGCTGTGCTTTGAGGGTTCCGAAGAGGCGCTCAAGCTCACCGAAAACACGCAGCCCGCGATTCTGACAGTTTCCACGGCGGCGTATCGCGCGCTTGAAACGCGTGGCATCATTCCCGATTTTGCGGCGGGACACAGCCTGGGCGAATACTCGGCGCTCGTCGCGGCGGGCGCGCTCGAATTTTCGGCGGCTGTAAAAATCGTACGGCGGCGCGGACAGTACATGCAGGAAGCCGTTGCGGCCGGCGAAGGCGCGATGGCTGCAATCCTGGGACTGGCGCCGGCGGAAGTGGCGGAGATCTGCAAGAAGGCCGCGGACCACGAAATCGTTTCGCCCGCGAACATGAATTCGCCCGAGCAGACCGTAATTTCAGGCAGCGCCACGGCGGTGAAACGCGCGGTGGAAATTGCGTCGCAGAGCGGAGCGAAGCGCGCGGTAATTCTTCCGGTCTCGGCGCCGTTTCACTGCGAACTGATGGCTCCGTCGCAGAAGCGGCTCGAACCAGATTTGCGGGCCGCCACTTTCGCGGCATTGCGTTTTCCGGTGGTCACCAACGTGGATGCGGAAACGATCGCGTCGGGCGAGGAAGCGCGCGACGCCCTGATCCGCCAGGTGACGCAGCCGGTTCGCTGGCTCGATTCGGTCCACGAAATGATCGAGTTAGGCGTCACGATTTTTGTCGAGGTTGGCCCGGGTAAAGTGCTCTCCGGCCTCATGCGGCAGATTGACCGCTCGGTGCGCTGTTTCAATGTGGAGGATGCCGCGAGTCTCCAGGCCATGCTCGATAAGATCACGCAGGCGCGCGCCGAAGCGTCGGAAAGTTAGCCCGATGTTCTCGCTCAAAGATAAGGTGGCACTGGTTACCGGCGCGTCACAGGGCATCGGGCGCGCCACGTCGCTGACGTTGGCGGAAGCGGGCGCTAAAGTTGTCGTGGCGGCGCGAAACACCGAAAAGCTTGCATCGCTCGTCTTGGAAATTGAAGCGGCGAAAGGCGAAGCGCTGGCTGTGCCTATGGACGTGGCCGACGGCGCGCAGGTAAAAACGGGCTTTCAGCAAGTGCTCGCGAAATTCGGCAAGCTCGACATCCTCGTGAACAACGCGGCCATCACGCGCGACACGCTTGCGCTTCGCATGAAGCTCGAAGATTGGGACGCGGTGCTGCGCACCAATCTCACCGGCGCGCATTTGTGCATCCAGCAGGCGCTCGGCGCGATGCTGAAGCAGCGCGCGGGTCGCATCATCAATATAAGTTCGGTGGTCGCCGAAACGGGCAACGCCGGGCAAGCGAATTACGTGGCGTCGAAGGCGGGGCTAATCGGCCTGACGCGAGCCATCGCCGTCGAAGTCGCGTCGCGCAACATCACGGTAAACGCCGTGGCCCCGGGATTCATCGCCACGCCGATGACGGATGTGCTGACGCAAGAAATAAAAGACAAAATGAAGTCGCTGATCCCCCTCGGCCGCATGGGCGCGGATCGCGACATCGCCGCCGCCATCGTGTTTCTCGCGAGCGACGAAGCCGGCTACATCACCGGGCAGGTCCTCGACGTGAACGGCGGCCTGCATATGGGCTAACCGTCAGAGAACAATTTGAGATGACGATTAGTAGCCTAAATGTTGACCCGGTAACTAGCCGCGCATAGAATGGCAAGGTTTGGTTCGGGGCGCAGCCCCTGCCTGGTGTACTGTCCTGGGGTACGAGACTGCCGAAAGCGGAGGAATAACCAGCATGGCCAGCGTCGAAGAACGCGTGAAGCAGATTATTGTCGAGCAACTCGGCGTGGATGAAGGCGAAGTGACGCCCACCGCGTCGTTCGTGGACGACCTGGGCGCCGACTCGCTCGACACGGTCGAGCTCGTGATGGCCTTCGAGGAAGGTTTCGGCATCGAAATTCCGGACGAAGACGCCGAAAAGATTGCCACCGTGCAGAACGCCGTCGATTATATCGAGAAGCACGCCAAGGCGACGAAGTAGTTCTCCGGCCACCCCAAAACCGAACAGGAGAGGTTTCGCTTGAACCGCCGAGTTGTTGTGACGGGCGTAGGGTTAGTCTGCGGCTGCGGCATTGGAACGGATGAGGTTTGGCGCAACCTGCTGGCGGGGAAGAGCGGTATCGGCCCCATCACCCATTTTGACGCGTCGGCATTCGATTGCCGCATCGCCGGTGAAGTCCGCAATTTCGATCCGCTGAACTGGATCGACAAAAAAGAACTGAAAAAGACTGGGCGCTTCATTCAATTGGCGCTCGCGGCTTCCGACTTTGCCATGCGCATGTCGGCGCTGGAGATCACTCCTGAACTGGCCCCTGCGACCGGCGTTTATATCGGCTCTGGAATCGGCGGATTCGATGTGATCGAGCGCGAGCATTCGAAGTTCCTGCAAGGGGGCCCGGGGAAAATCTCTCCATTTTTCATTCCTGCTTCGATCGTGAATCTTGCCGCCGGCCACGTTTCAATTCGCTATGGCGCGAAAGGGCCTAACTCGGCCACCGCGACGGCGTGCTCCGCGTCGGCGCACGCGATCGGCGACGCATTCAAAATCATTCAGCGCTCGGATGCGGAAGTGATGATCGCCGGAGGCACGGAAGCAGCGATCACTCCAATGGGCGTGGGCGGATTTGCGGCCATGCGCGCGCTCTCGACACGCAACGACGAGCCCGAACGCGCCAGCCGTCCTTTTGAGGCGCAGCGCGATGGCTTCATCGTGGGCGAAGGCGCCGGCGTGCTAATTCTGGAGGCGCTTGAAGTGGCGCAACGCCGCGGAGCGAAAATTATCGGCGAAATTGTGGGCTACGGAATGTCCGGCGACGCTTTCCACATCACGCAGCCTGCAGAAGGGGGCGACGGCGGGTATCGCGTTTCAATGGCGGCGCTGAAGGACGGAAGTATTTCTCCCGATCAGGTTGGTTACGTGAACGCGCATGGTACTTCCACGCCCATCGGCGACGCGATCGAGACCATGGCGCTGAAACACGTTTTCGGCGAGCGCGCGAAAAAAGTTCCGATCAGCTCGACCAAGTCGATGACCGGACATCTTCTGGGCGGCGCCGGCGGGCTGGAAGCGGGCATCAGCGTACTTGCGTTGCGCGATCAAATTTTGCCGCCGACGGTGAATTACGAGAATCCAGATCCCGAGTGCGATCTCGATTACGTCCCGAACACTTCGCGCAAGGCCGAAGTGCAATACGCGCTCTCGAATTCCTTCGGATTCGGCGGTACGAACGCTTCACTCCTCTTCAAACGGTGGGACGGGAAGTGACGATGCGACCAGCATCGTCATCCTGAAGGAGCGAAGCGACTGAAGGATCTCTCTTTTGTCGAGTTCATGGCACTTACAAGCAGGAGGTTGTCTTGAAAATTGGAGTTTTTGTCAAACAGGTTCCCGCGAAGGACGCGCCGCTGGCCATCGTTGAAGGCGGCGCATGGATTCGCGAGTCGGACATTGGTTTTGAGACGAACGAGCCCGATAGTTACGCGCTTGAAGAAGCGCTGCGGCTGAAGGAAAAGCACAGCGGCGAAGTGGTAGCGATTTCGATGGGCCCGGAGCGCGCCAAGCAGACGATCAAAGAAGCTCTGGCGAAAGGCGCCGACCGCGGCATCCACGTCGCGGACAATGATTTTTTTAAGCTCGACCCGCTGAACTCCGCTCGCTCGCTAGCGGCTGCGGTGAAGAGCCAGAATTTCGATTTGATACTCACTGGCCTCCAGAGCGATGATCAGGGCTTTGGCCAAACCGGCGTGCTGCTTGCGGAATTGCTGGGGCGCCCGCACGCGACGATCATCATGGCGATTGAAGTTGACGCCGGCGGTGGGCGCATGAAGTTGAAACGCGAGCTCGAAGCGGGATGGTTTCAGTGGGTCGAGCTGCCGCTGCCGGCGGTGCTTTCGATTCAGTCGGGCATCAACAAGCCGCGCTACGCAACGCTGAAGGGCATCATGGCCGCGAAGAAAAAAGAAATCGCCACGGTGCAACGCGTTTCGCTGGGGATTCCCGATTCGCCCACGCAGCGAGTGGAACGGATTTACGTCCCGCAGAAAACGAAAAAGACCGAGTTCATCACCGGCCAGCCGAAAGAAATCGCGTCTAAGCTGATCGAGAAATTGCGGCACGAAGCGAGAGTATTGTGAAAATCCTTCTCATCACCGAGCAGCGCGACGGCAAGTCGAGCAAAGTCAGTTTCGAAACTCTCGCCGCCGCGCAGCAAATTGTGCAGCACACAAAAGGCACGCTTACCGGTCTCGTCATCGGCAAAGGAGTCGCAGCGCTTGCAGACGAGCTTGCGGGTTATCAGCTCGACGACGTTCTTTTGATCGAGCACGACCTTCTCGATCAGTACACGCCCGACGGCTTTTCCATCGCGCTGCGCCAGGTGATCGAATCCGCGAAGCCCGACCTCGTCCTTCTGCCGCACACGTACCAGGTACGCGATTTCGCGCCGAAACTGGCCGCGTCGTTAGGAAAGGGCACGCCCGGTGAGGGCGGAAAAGGAATGATCGGCGACTGCATCGGCTATCGCTACGAGAACGGCAAATTGATTTTCGTTCGGCAGATGTTTCAAGGCCGCACGGCCGCCGACGTAGTCTTTGCCGGGGAAGCTCCGTGGATCGCCACATTTCAGGCAGGGGCTTTCCGCGCCGATCTCGCCGTGAAGCATGCGGGCGGCAAAGCGCCTGTAGAATCTGCGAACGTAGACCTGAAGCCAGAGCAGATCCGCACCAAGCCGCTCGAGCTTTTCCGCGAGGCGAAGCAAGCGGTCGATCTAACGCAAGCACCGATTCTCATTTCCGTCGGCCGCGGCATCAAGGCGCCGGAAAACATCGCGATCGCCGAAAAACTCGCGAAGCTGATGGGCGGCGAAATCTGCGCTTCGCGCCCCATTTGCGACGAAGGCTGGCTCCCGATGGATCGTCAAATTGGCAGCTCCGGCCAAACCGTGGCGCCGAAGCTGTACTTCGCGCTTGGCATCAGCGGCGCGATTCAGCACGTCGTCGGGATGAAGGGCTCGCGCACCATCGCCGCGATCAACAAGGACCAGAACGCGCCCATTTTTGAAGTTGCGGATTACGGCGTGGTCGGCGACATCTTCGAAATCGTTCCCGCATTAATCGAGGAGCTCGAAAAAGCGCATCACTGAGCATTGACGAGCCGCGCGCTGTCCGCTTTCGAGATTTACCCTCCCAAAAGCGAGCAGCTTTTCTGCTGCTCTGCCTTGAGGGGCTCTCTAAGCCTCTGCAACTGGTTCACTTAACCGCGGCTATCGTTGGCAACCCACCTGCCGCTCTTTCGCCGAACAATTTCGCCCGTTCTTGCGTTGTTAATCCTAGGAGGCGTTGCCGCTCATGCAAGCTTTGCTGCAGGACCTGAAATACGGCTTCCGCACGCTCGCCAGGACGCCCGCCGTAGCAGTTGTGATCGTGCTGACGCTTTCGCTTGGTATTGGAGCCAGCACATTGCTTTTCAACATGGTGCGGCAATGGGTGATCGGAGCCGTCAAGTTTCCGCACTCCGAACAGCTTGTGGCGGCTTGGGAAATTGATACAAAGAAGGGATACGAAGTCAGCGCTTCCGCGCCGGACTTCCTGGACTGGCGCGAACACAATCAGGTTTTCGAGAATCTTTCCGCATGGACTGTGCGCGACTTCAACTTGACGGGGAACGATCGCCCCGAGCGCGTGTCCGGCGCACGAGTAAGCGCCAATTTTTTCAATACGCTCGAAGCGAGACCCGCACTGGGCCGCACATTTTTTTCGGACGAGGAGTCCCTCGGTAAAGATCGAGTTGTGATCCTGAGTCATGGTCTCTGGCACGACCGCTTCAATGCCGATCCTAACTTGCTCGGAAGGACCATCGCCATCGATGGGGAATCCCGCACCGTGATCGGCGTAATGCCCGAAGACTTTCATTTCTCAGTTATGGGCCGCGCTAACATGTGGGTTCCGCTCGCGTTCACAGATAAAGAGCGCGCCGACCGGCTGGACGGATGGCTCCAGGTTATCGGACGGCTTCGACCCGGTGTCACTATCGTGCAGGCTCAAACGGCGATGGACCCGATTGCGCAGCGGCTCGAAAAGCTCTACCCCGACTCCAACACAAATAGCGGCATTTTTCTCCGAAGCCTCAGGCACGAAGTCGGCCGAAACGTCGGCGATCAGGGCGTTTACATGGCGTTTTGCCTCGGCATCTGTGTCCTGCTCGTGGCTTGCGCCAACGTGGCCGGAATTATGCTGGCGCGATCACTGGCGCGGCAACGCGAAATGGCCGTGCGGATTTCGCTCGGCGCCGGGCGCTTTCGCCTGATTCGCCAGTTGCTTTCCGAAAACGTTTGGCTTTTCGTTGCCGGCGCGGCTTTGGGTATCGCACTCGCGAAATGGGGCGGCGATTGGGTTACGTCCGCGATTCCCAACGAAAATCGCGGCTACCTGCCGAACTACGGCCGGATTTATCTGGATTTCGCAACGTTGGCATACGCCGCGGGGATCGCATTGCTCACGAGCATTCTCTTCGGTCTTGCGCCGGCCATGCAGAGTTCCAATCCCAATCTCACAGCCACGCTGAAGGACGCAGGTGGCGCGGCCTCGCTGAGTCTTCGCGGGCGGCGCATGAGAAAAGTTCTGATTGTTCTCGAGGTGTCGCTGGCATTGGCGTCGCTAGTGCCTGCCGGAGTGATGACGCGATGGCTGAAAACTGCCTACAGCGCGGACCTTGGTTTTCGTCCCGACCACCTCCTTACTGCCCGCCTGAATCTACCCGCGACGAAGTACGGAGACATGCATCGGGCGTCCAGCTTCTACAACGAATTGCTGGAGCGAATTCAGGGCCAGCCCGGCGTTACCGACGCCGCAGCGAGCGACTTTATTCCCTTTGGGAACAGCAGCGGGGGTGCGGAATTATTTTTCGAGGGGCGTCCGGCACCACAGCCCGGCAGCGTGCCCTTTACTGCGCTCACATCTGCGACGCCCGGCTATCTTTCCACGCTGGGACTTCAATTGGTCGGGGGCCGCTTTATTTCGCGGCAGGACACGGCTGATTCACAGCCGGTAGTGGTGATCAATCAAACTCTCGTCCAGCGCCACTTCGCCGGGCGCGACCCGCTCGGGCAGAGAATACAGCTAGGCCGCGACGATAAAAAGTTGCGCACCGTCGTCGGTGTGGTGAAGGACGTGTCGCGCGTTGGAATTGGAAGTGGGCCTGCGCGCGCGGAAAGCTACATTCCATTTGCTCAAGCGCCCGCTCGCGCCATGGCCATCGTGTTAAGGACGGCGCAGGATCCGCAGCTGGTTGCGGCGACGCTGCGCGAATCCGTTTGGCGGCTCGATCCGGATCAGCCGATTTCGGAAGTGGTGCCGATGGCGCAACTGATCGACAACCGCATGGCTCCCTTTCGGATACTTACCCAGTTCACGGACTTTTTCGGATTGCTCGCCTTGTTCCTCGCGGCCATGGGGATTTACGGAACCATGGCGTACATCGTCGCCGGCCGAACGAAGGAAATCGGAATCCGCATGGCCCTCGGCGCCCTTCCTCGCCACATCCTGCAATTAATCATCGCGCACGGCGCGCGTCTCACAGCCCTGGGCATCGTTTTAGGCCTGGCAGGCGGCTTTGTTCTTGCGCGAATGCTCGCCGGACTTTTCTTCGGCCTGAGGGTTTTCGATCCGCCTGTCTTTGTTGGCGCAGCGTCAGTGATTGGCGCGGCAATCTTGCTCGCCAGCTACTTGCCGGCGCGACTGGCAGCCAAGGTCGACCCGCTCGTGGCGTTGCGACACGACTGACGGGCGCGCTTCCTTTCATGCTGGGCGGTGTGCGCGGCGCGTCCGCTTCTTGCAGTCAGGATTTGAACATTCGCGCGAGTGCCTGCGTATCAAGAGCGGGCCCGCGGGCGCGTCCTCCACGAGCGCCGCATCTCCTCCGGGAGCACAGGCATGAACACATTTCTTCAAGACGTTAAGTACGCGCTTCGCATGCTCGCAAAATCGCCGGGCTTCACGGCGACTGCCATTCTCACGCTAGCCCTCGGCATCGGCGCCAACACCGCGCTTTTCTCGGTCGTGAACGGCGTGCTGCTGAATCCGCTGCCGTTCCCGCAGCCGGAGCAGCTTGTCGCCGTTTACGCGAAGACGGCCACCGTCCCGGAAGGCTCGATTACCTATCCTAACTTTTTGGACTGTCATAGAGACGCCCGCTCGTTCTCGTCCTTCGCCGCCTTCCGGTCGGAAAACTTCAACCTCACCGGCGCGGGAACTCCCGAGCGGCTCCACGGCCATCAAATATCGGCGGAGTTTTTTACAATGCTCGGCATCAAGCCCATCCTCGGCCGCGACATTCGTCCCGAGGAAGACCAGGCAGGCGCAAATCCCGTCGTACTGATCAGCGACGGTCTTTGGAAGCGCAAGTATGGCTCATCCCCGGACGTTCTCGGGAAGTCGCTCGCGCTGAACGGCAAGCCGCACACGATCGTCGGAGTTTTCATCGGGCATGCGCCTATTTTCAGTCCCACGGACGTTTACGTGCCCATCGGCCAGTGGACCGATCCTACGTTTCGTGACCGGCGAATCAGCATGGGCACGAACGGCATTGGCCGCCTCAGGCCTGATGTTTCAATCCAGCAAGCCGGCGCAGACATGGACTCGATCGCGCAAAATCTGGCCGCGGCGTATCCCGACGCAGACAAAGGTATGGGCATCGAGCTCGTCCCGCTTAAGAAAGACACGGTCGGCGACGTTCAAGGAATCCTTCTGGTGCTGCTTGGTGCGGTCGGTTTCGTTCTACTTATCGCGTGTGCGAACGTGGCCAATCTTCTGCTCGCGCGCTCCACGGGCCGCGCCCGCGAATTCGCTATCCGCTCTGCCCTGGGAGCCAGCGCTGCGCGCGTGATCCGGCAGCTCCTCACCGAGAGCGTGCTTCTTGCGCTCGGCGGCGCGGCAATTGGACTGGTACTCGCGAAATGGGGCACGCAGGCGATGATCGCGGCAATGCCGGACACGTTGCCGCGCGCGGAAGAAATCAGCATCGATCCTCGCGTGCTGTGGTTTACCTTGGGCGTCGCCGTTCTTACAGGTATCGTCTTCGGACTCGTCCCCGCCCTCAAAGCGCTGCAAACCGATTTGCACGACACGCTCAAAGAAAGCGGCCGCGGCTCGAGCGGCACGCGCCACCGCACCCAGCGCACTTTCGTCGCGTTCGAAATGGCCATGGCGCTGGTTCTGCTCATCGGCGCCGGACTCATGCTCCGCAGCCTCGGCGCGCTCTGGAGCATCAATCCCGGCTTCAATCCGCACAACGTCCTCGCTTTCAGCCTATCGTTAACATCCACCGACGCGACCACCGCGGACCAGCTCCGCGCGAAATACCACGCGAGCATCGATCAGATTGCAGCGATACCTGGTGTCGAATCTGTTTCGATGCTGGGTGGTTCGCTGCCGATGACCGGCGATTCCGAACTGCCGTTCTGGGTCGAAGGCCAACCGAAGCCCGCGACCCAGCAGGAAATGCCCTCGGCGCTTTTTTATCTCGTGACGCCGGGCTACCAATCCGCGATGGGTATTCCTCTCGAGCGCGGCCGCTTCTTCACCGCGCAAGATGACCAGCACGCTCCCACGGTCGCGCTGATCGATGCCACCTTCGCGCGCAAGTATTTTCCCAATCAAGACCCCATCGGCAAGCATGTGAACCTGAGCCTGATCGACCTTCAGCCCGAAATCATCGGCGTGATGGGCCACGTCGAACATTGGGGTCTCGGCAACACCGCGCATCAGGATTTGCAGGCGCAGATTTATCTCCCTGTGTGGCAGGTGCCGGACCGGTTCTGGCCGCTCCTCGCGAACGGCTCCGATTATGTGGTGCGGACATCCGTTGCGCCCATGGCCAGCGTGAATGCGATCCGTGCCGCCGCCGAAAAATTTGACCCAACGGCCGTGATCTATGGACCGAGGCCGATGGAGGAGGTCGTCGCCAATTCGATTGCGACCAAGCGCTTCTCCATGATCTTGCTCGGTGTTTTCGCCGGGCTGGCGCTTCTGCTTTCCGCCGTGGGAATTTATGGCGTCGTTTCCTACCTCGTCGGCCAGCGTCTGCGCGAAATCGGCCTGCGCATGGCTCTCGGAGCCCAGCGGAACGACGTGTTGCGTTTGGTCCTCGGCGAAGGCGCGAAAATGGCGCTCATCGGTGTCGGCTTTGGCCTCGCCGGCGCGCTTGTGCTCACACGCTTCATCCGCCAAATGCTCTACGGAGTCAGCGCGACCGATCCCATCACGTTCATCGGCGTCGCCGCAGTTCTCACGTTCGTCGCGCTCGCCGCCTGTTACTTTCCCGCGCGCCGCGCGATGCGCGTCGACCCCATCGTCGCGCTGCGCTACGAATGACCGACGAACGAATAACTGGCACAATCGCATTGTGAAACTGGTTTTCGCCGCCGCAACCAATCGTGACGCAGCCGCGCTCGCCGCGCTTCACTGCGCCGTTGCCCAGGGCCTCACCCGCCAGTTCGGCCAGGGATTCTGGTCGTCCGCGACCACCGAGCGAGGCGTGCTGAGCAACATGCGCATGCCCAAGTTTTCGCGAATCCTGATTGCGCGCGCCAACCGCCGCGCCAACGCTCAAATCGTCGGCACTCTGCGCCTGGCCACCAAGAAGCCCTGGGCCATCGACACCGCGTATTTCACCGCGGCAACCAGGCCTCTCTACCTCACCGCATGGCCGTCCATCCCGACCTCCAGCGCAAGGGGATTGGCCGCCAGCTGATGAAAAAGGCCGAAGCCATCGCGCGCGCCTGGCCCGCCGACGCCATCCGTCTCGATGCCTTCGACGCCAAAGCAGGCGCCGGACCCTTCTACGCAAAGTGCGGATACCGCGAGGTCGCCCGCGTGGTCTACAAGAAGGATCCGCTGGTCTATTTTGAGTTGGTCCTTCCTCCGCTAGTCGCGAACCCGAAATAGATAGCACCGCGATATGAATAGGAAGACTGAGTTAAGGTAACGTGCGTTTCTTCATGTCGTTGATTGCTTCCATCAGTTTGATTGTCACGGATCCATCAAGCGTCTCCCCTGTGTACCGCACTTCGTAGAGGCCTTGAAGGTTGGATGGCAGGGTGACTCCCTCTTTCACAACGAGTATGAAACGCCGACCATAAAGAGCCATCGCACCTCCAATTTCGATGAGTACGTTTTCGTTCAGCACAACATGGTTCTTCGCTTCGCTGTCAATCAAGTGACGCTCGCCTTCGACGTGGATAATGGCCGCGCCGCACGAGCGCATGTCCTCCATAACCTTCTCGGGGACAGGCTGCGAGACAGTTTGCTTCTCTGCTGCCACGACGGGTTCTAGTTCGCCGAAAGAGAGTAACTTCTTAATTGGTTCGATAAACTCCTTGTTCTTACCATGTGTGATGAAGACCTTTTTGAACCGAGCATCTGGATTGGGTGTGAGAGCAATAACCGGCTCAGGTGCCGACGCACTAGCCACAACAACGGGGCGCGGAGTCAACATCGCGGGGGAGCGGACCTCGGGCTCTCTGCTCTCTTCATCTGGATCGCTGCTGTTAACATCGGCCGTAGGCAGTACCGTGCCGCGGAGGACAACATATTTCTTGTCTTTAATCGTCTCTAGAAGGCCGACCGACGTTGCGCCCTCAAGAATCAAATGCAACACTTCGGCGACGCGATCTGGAGGCACGCCCAAATCCGACAGAACGTTCTGAGCTATGCTGTCTTTCGGAATCGGTGCTCCGTCATATCTTTGCAGGAATTCACGAATTACGCGTGGTCGAAGCAAGGCTTCTCGCTTTGCCGCGACGTCGTCATCCTCGGCTGTTGGTCTGACAATGCGCATGCCGAGTGACGTGATTGAGATAGTGTCCGCGTTGTATCCGCCGGTAGTGAGTCCGTACGCGATCGCCGCGCCAGCAAGCATTCTAAAGCCGCCAGTAGAGGGTTGGACATCGAGCGCCTTCGCGACTTGAAGGGGTGATGTCGGCTTGTAGCCATAGTTATCCCCAATGGCGGCGGGAATTCTTAATGCTTTGTCGAGGGAGGTGCTGGGCACGTCCGTCTGACTGAGGTACGTTCTTTCCTTGGCCTGTCTCGCAGCCTGACCGCTATTCTTTGACATAGAAATCTCCTTTGTGTGTTTTACTTACGGTGCATTCCACCCCGTTTCCTTCATAACCGAGTCCAGTAGATCTATCGATTTTCGAAATTCTCCGTACAGCGCGAGAGGAATTGTGATTCCCTTTCTCGTGGGCATCATCTCCTGGCCCCGCGCTCCGAAATACGTACGAAGGTCCACGAAGTCCGTGCCCTCGTAATTTCGGACAGAGATTACGAGTTCTTCTATCGCGCTCTTGCGGATGCGAGCAACCACGCGGTCGGGCATGTTGCCTCTCTGGTGCGACTCACATTTGCTTTGTGACCCTCAAATATGAGAGATCGAGAATTAGCTCAATGAGACTCCAGCCGCTTTAGCCACTTCTTCCAGCGCGTTATAAAGCGCGCGGAGTTTCAATAGCTTCGCGCCGTCTCCATTCTTGAGGTCGTTAAGCTCGGCCAGCGGAGTATTTTTGAGCTGTTTCGTCGTTTGGTCGATACTCCAGTAGAAATCCGAACTCCTTGACGGATCGGATTCGTTGAGAATGCGTTCCGCGGCAATGATGTCTTTTTGTTCCAGGCTCTTTAATGCACGCGGGTTCGTCAGAACATCCGGCAACAATCTCACGTCCTTGGCATCAGGGAACTTGCCATTCAGAACCCACTGGCGAAAAGTCTTCATGAATTGCGGTTCCGACAGGCGCTTGTCCCTAAGCTCTTTCTTTTTCATAAACTCTTCGAAATGCGAGAAGCGATTGATACCCTGAGGATCAGCAGTCTCCGCCAGATAAACACTCGTTTCTTCGTAGGCGGCTATCTTTTGAAATATTTTTGATCTTGGCCAACGCAAATGGGACGAAAGGAAGTCGTAGGTCTTCCCGAATTGTTTGTGCATTTTATAGACGTATTCCGCCTGCTCGAACGCGCGCCACTCAATCTTTCCCGCGATGTGCAGTTCCCCCAATAGCGTAACGAGTTGCTCTTCGGAGAAATGAGGAGGAAGAATCTGAACGTAGAGCTTGGAAAAACGCTCGTCCTTCGGAAATTTCTTGTGCAACTCGCGCAGAGCGACAGTGCGGCAATTCCCCTCCGCCACGAGACCGTCCTGCTTCACGATGGGGTCCTGGATGAGCCCACCGTTTTGCAAAATGCTCTGGTAGAGATCCTTAACGGGATCCATAGCCCAAAGCAGGTCGTGCAGCTCCGAATCCGTGCCGGCCTTACCCTCCTTGCGAAGCTGGTTTAATTGATAGCTGAGCCGCTGATTTCTTGGATCCAATTTCAAATGAGTCACGGGCACTTGCTTGCGCTCCAACACGTAGTCCCGGTCACCTAGGCGTATCGGAAGTCGGGTGAGGTCTTCGGGTGCTTCTTTCGCTGCGGTCATCTTAGTCTCCTTTGAGTGATGTAAACTACATCGACTACACAAGACTAATACAGACTACAAAAACTGTAAAGAACTATTTTGCACACTTCTGAGGGTTGGGCTAAATGCCCCCCGAGCAAACACTTAGATCAATCTCTTGCTCTTATATTCGGACCCGAAACAACGCGGGACACTGGCTCTGATGGAATCTGGAAGGATTCGGGCAATCTCTTGGAGTCGCCCCGCAAATTCCGGGCAAGTCCGGATCGTTGATCGGAAGCAGGCGAGTGTCAAGCGGCAGAACTACGCGGTAGTATCTCAGTTTGAAGGTACAAGGAGTGAAGCATGAGCACTCCAGGTCGCAGCTGTGTTATCCGCCTTACCGAAGCTCAAGCGCGTATCCCAGGACCAGCGGGCGAGCGTGCCGTCATGGTCCTGCGGCGTGGCCCTCTTGACGTAGCCCTTTCCCTCCCTCTGCGCCCGAGCCAACAGACGCCGCACGCACAGGACGAGATTTACTTCATCATTCGCGGCCGGGGAGTGCTCATTCACGACAGCAAGCGGGACCCGTTCGAGTCAGGCGACATCCTGTTCGTGGCTGCGGGGACCGAGCATCAATTCGAGGACACGACCGGCGATTTGGCCCTGTGGCGCGTATTTTACGGCCCCCAGGGTGGCGAGGTTCCAGTATAAAGCGTGGTGCTGGTCAAGAACGACTGAAACTGCCGACGATCCGCCCGAAAATGGGGACACACTGGCCACTGTACTCTTTTGTTCTTTTTTTCGCTGGACACTCGCACGCAAAGTGCTAGGCTATAGCTGGAGTTATGTCGCCACGCGGCAAAACGCGCGCAGGACGGCCCGCAGAACGCCGCAGGCCGCGAGTGATGCAGGGCCTCCCAGGTCTCCGGCAAGGAGAGCCTGGGGGATCAGTCCCCGCTCAAGAGGGTGCGGTACTGCGTCCAGCAGGCGGGGTTCGGCTATTCTTCCATCCGCGTTCATCTGTGTTCATCTGTGGTTCCAACGCCTTTCGGCCCGCTCCAATCCGTCCTCTCCGCGCCGATCGCGCCATTTCTAATCGCAACATTCCGCGATTAGAACACCGACTAACTCTATGTAAACAAACGGCAGCGACCGAGTCTAATCGCAACAAAACGCGACATTGCGATACTCGCTTCGTGGCTGCTTCCAGCCGCATTTCTAATGGCGAATCCGCGATTAGAAACTACTCTAAATCATTGAAAACAAAGGGAGACGAACTCTCTAATAGCGAAAAATCAGCGGTTTTTCCAGGTCGATTTCGCGGCTGCAAAAACATAGGAGATTCGCGCGCCTCTGATAAACTCTCGCGATGGCCATGACCGTCGAACGCGAACAACTCGAAGCGGATGTGCTGATTATCGGCGCCGGGCCTGGCGGCCTGGCGTGCGCGCTGCATCTCGCGAACTTGATCGAAGCGCACACCAGCGCCAACAAGACGCCCACGCTTTCCGCCGAGAACATTTACGTCCTCGAAAAGGCGCGCGAGCTGGGCACGCATCAGCTTTCGGGCGCCATCATGGACCCGCGCGGGTTGCGCGAACTGGTCCCGGACTTCGAAAAAACGGCGCCGCTCGACACGCCGGTCACCGGGGACGCTGCTTATTATTTTACCGGGACGAATTCCTACAAGATGCCGATTACGCCGCCGCCGCTGGCGCAGCACGGCAACTTCATCGTGTCGCTGAACAAGATGGTGAAGTGGCTCGGCGGGCTGGTCGAAAAAAAAGGCGTGAACGTGTTCACGCAGTTCGCGGGGCGCGAGCTGCTGTACGAGAAGAATGGAATCGCGGGCGTCCTGACGGAAGACAAGGGCGTCGACAAAAACGGCAAGCCCAAAGACAACTTCACTCCGGGCTACGAGCTGCGCGCGAAGGTGACGGTGCTGGCCGAAGGCCCGCGCGGCTCGTTGACCAAGGAAATGGTCAACAAGCTGAAGCTCGACGGCTTGAACCCGCAAGCCTACGGCATCGGAATCAAAGAGCTGTGGGACGTTCAGCCGGGGCGCATCGATACCGGCTACGTCGCGCACACGCTGGGATGGCCGCTCACTTCGGATTTGTACGGCGGCGGCTGGGTCTACGGGATGCGCGAGAACCGCGTTTCGCTGGGAATGGTGGTGGCGCTCGAATACGCGGACCCGCTGTTCGATCCGCACGAGGCGTTTCAGAAATTCAAGACCCATCCGTTCGTGCGCAAAATTCTCGACGGCGGCAAGCTGGTGCGCTACGGCGCGAAGACGGTGCCCTACGGCGGATGGTATTCGGCGCCGAAAAACTACGTCGATGGCGGGCTGATCATCGGCGATTCCGCGAGCCTGCTGAACTCGCAGCGGTTGAAGGGAATTCACACCGCGATAAAAAGCGGCATGCTGGCCGCCGAAACGATTTGCGAAGCGCTATGCGCCGGCGATACTTCGGCCGCGAAATTGGCTGCGTATCAAGCGAAGCTCGAAGCCAGCTGGATCAAGAAAGAACTGTGGGCTGTGCGGAATTTCCATCAGGCATTTCACGGCGGCCTGTGGAGCGGCTTAGTCAAATCCGGGATTCAGTTCGTCAGCGGCGGGCGCGGCCTGGTCGACCCAATGCGAAGCGAAGCCGGCTACAAGCGCTACGCGAAGCTGAATCGCGACCGCACGCTGATCGACCAGTCAGCGCGATACAAAGGCGACGGCAAGCTGACGTTCGACCGCCTCACCGACGTCTATCATTCCGGCACGCGCCACGAAGAAGATCAGCCGTGCCATTTGCACGTCCTCGATCCTTCGATTTGCAGCGACCGCTGCGTCCGCGAATACGGCAATCCCTGCCAGTATTTTTGTCCCGCTGCCGTTTATGAAATGGTGAATGACAAAGGCGCGCCAAAACTAAAAATCAATTTCTCGAACTGCGTCCACTGCAAAACCTGCGACATCGCCGACCCCTACCAGATTATCGACTGGGTCCCGCCCGAAGGTGGTGGCGGCCCAAACTACGAAGGAATGTAATTTCCGAGAAGAAGAGACATAAGACGGAAGAAGACAAAATGACGCCCAACTCAGGAATTGGGAGCCTGGCCGGGGCCGTTGCCGCCGCTGAAAGCGTGCCTCAAGCGCGTCCAAAAACCTTCTCTCTTTTTCGGCAGAGCGTTTTGCGACACAACCTGCTGCTGCGATGTAGATGCAGTGGCGGCAGAAGCGGGAGCGCGCTGCGCGACCGTTTCAACGTGCGGCGCGTCCACGTGCCCGCTGAATTCCCAATCGCGGCGGACGTGCGCGTATCTAATGAGCAAAACTGTCTGCTCGGTCGCAGCCAACGGGGGATTGGGCGATGCTGACGAAAAGCTCATCGGCGGCAGCTCGATCTTGTACTCGACCGAAGTGTTTGGCGGCACGGTCGGCGCAGGCGCCGACTTTGGCGCTGACGCATTCGGATGCGCGTCGTTTGCGTGTGCCAGAACGCTGTACTCGATTTCAGGCTCGGCCGCAGGCGGTTCGTTCGGCGTTGGCGTCGCGTCGGATTTGGCCGGGGGTTGCGGTGTTACTACCGCCGGCGGCGGAGGAGACAGCGCCAGATTCGCAGACATGCCCGCTTGCGGAAGCGGCGACGGCGGCGGAGTTGCAACGCGAGCTTCGATCGCGGCGCACTGGCAAGTTCCAGGCGCGCCCGCAACCGGCACGAGCCTTCCTTCGGCGAGGAAAAACTCGCCGGACTGCGGCACGATCAAGCCTTCTCCGGTGAATTGCTGCTCGAGGCGCAGCGCGCCGCTGGCCGCGAGAACGCAGAGCGAATCGCTGGCGTCGAGGCCCACGGTAATGTCGCGCGAACCGGCGCCGATGCCGATCGGCGTCGCGATGATCGTCGGCGTGAAAATGCGCAGCGCCGTCGCGGCGGAGAGCTGCACGTGCATGCGCCCGAAACTGAGCGCGAGAGTGACCGCGTCGCTCGATTGCAGCAACGTGAACTTCGCGGGACCGCAGATGTCGATTTGGCCGCCGCCGTTGAGCGTCATCTGCGCTTTGCCGGAATGCACGGTGACGACGCTGCCGCTGGTGACGTAAATGCTCGGCGCGACACCGGCGCTGCCATTTGCCGCCGCCGTGCCGCCGTCGACCGAAACGTCCGCGCCTTCAATGCGTCCGATGGTACCCGGCGGCGTCTGTTGCGCGCGAACAAGCGCCGGAGCCAATAGCAGAAACGCGAAGACGATGAAAGGGGCGGAGAAACGAACGCTTCCTGCAACGTCACGGCGGCGCGCGTTTGGGGCTTGTGGAGGCATCGAGACGGACACTGGAATTGCCTATACTATGATGCAGTGAACGATCCTACGACATCCGGCGAGGTGCAATCCAGCGCAAACGCGAAATCGGTGTTTGAAGCGAAAGCGCCGGAACTTTCGCGCTGGCGGCGGCTGCAGATTCCCGCGATCGCGTGGGCGGTGTACTGGGTGATTCGGGTGATCGGGCCGACGCTGCGCGTGGAAATAATCGGCGTCCACAATGCGATTCAGATTCGCGACACGGGCGAGCCGGGGATCGGCGCGTTCTGGCATCGCTGCATTTTTCCGGCGGTATGGATTTGGCGGAAACGCGGAATCGTGGTGATGAACACGGTTAATTTCGACGGGCAGTGGACGCGGCGCGTGATCGAGCGGCTCGGGTTCGGGACTGCTCAAGGAAGCTCGTCGCGCGGCGCCATCGAAGGCCTGACAATCATGGGCAAGCGGCTGGAGGAAGGGAAGCACGTGGCGTTCACGATCGACGGCCCGCACGGGCCGCGCTACGTGGCAAAACCCGGGCCCGTAATTCTGGCGCGGCGGAGCGGGAGGCCGATTTCTGTTTTTCACGTAGGAGTGGAGCACGGGCACACGTTTAAAAAAGCGTGGGACCTGTTTCGATTGCCGTTTCCGTTTTCGCGCGTGGTGATGTTCGTGGCGCCGCCGATCGACGTGCCGGTGAACGCCGAGAGCGATGTGCTCCATCAGAAGCAGGCGGAAATGCAGGCGGCGCTGGAACGAGTGCGGGACGCGGCGGAATCGTGGTTCGAGTTAAGCGAACGCGAGCGCGAGCGGGTGCGGGAGGAATGGCGCGAAAGAGCGGAAGACGTCAAGGCTGGTATGTAGTCTGTGTGAGAACTCGAAATTCCCAACCTCAGCGGCTGAAGCCGCACTGACTTAGCGACGGCTGCGGCACGGCTGAAGCCGTGCCCTGACGTAAAACACCGGTTCTCACACAGACTCTTTAGCCTTCTCCTAGTTTTACGGGGATCGTTAGCTTTTTGCCATCGCGGATGACCGTAAGCGTCATGGTGTCGCCGGGCCAGGCGCGATTCAGCAGAAGATTTAATTCCATTTGATTTGTGATTTCTTTTCCGTCGACGGCTACGACTACGTCGCCGCCGATGCGAAGTTCCTGCAACCCCGAAACGACAACCTTACTGCCGCCGCGGATTCCGGCCTGGGCGGCCGGGCCGCCCGGAGTGACGCGTTCGACGAGAATGCCCTGCTTCGCGGGAATGTTCAGCGCGTCGGCGAGGCCGGGCCACAGCGCGCGGCCTTCGCAGCCGAGCGAAGCCCGGCGGACGCGTCCGTTGGTAATCAGATCGTTCGCCACGCGTTTGGCTGTGTTGATCGGGATAGCGAAGCCGATTCCGGCGGTGGTTCCAGTGGGAGCATAGATGGCGCTGTTGATTCCGATCACTTCGCCGTGCGAGTTCAGGAGGGGACCGCCGGAATTTCCACGATTGATGGACGCGTCGGTCTGAATTGCTTCATCGATGAAAGTGCTTTCGCTGGTTTGCACGGTGCGGCCTAGCGAGCTGACGACTCCGGTGGTGAGCGTGCTCTGGAAGCCGAATGGATTTCCAATCGCGAGGACGCGCTGGCCGACCAGAAGGTTGCGCGAGTCGCCCAGTGTGAGCGTTGCGAGCGAGTGGCCTTTGGCGTCGATTTGAATCAGCGCGATGTCGTTGCGGGTATCGGCGCCGATCAGCTTCGCTTTATGGTGAGAGGCATCGCCGAGGATCACTTCGATGGTTTGCGCGCCCTGTATGACGTGGTTATTCGTAAGAATGTGGCCGTCCGTGTCGATGAGGAAACCCGAGCCGGCGCCTTCGACCGGGACTGCATTAAAAAAGAAATCATACTCGACGGTGCGCGTGACGATGTTAGCGACGGCCGGAGAGGCTTGCTTGTAGATGCGGACATTTTCGGCTTCGGTGGCGTCGAGGACCGTTGCCGGGGCAGGTTCCGTAGGGCGCACGGCTTTCACTGCGGTCGGGACGTGCTGCCCATAGCGCGAGCCCGTCCAGTAAGCGCCGAGCCCGATGATCAAACCGATGGCGAGCAATCGAACTGTGCGGCGACCGCTTCTTTCATGACTCATGGAAGTATCCCCATTTTACGCGCCGAGCGGCGCGGCTAACAGTGAATACGCGGTAGCCTCAGGAAATGTTTCTTCCGGAGACAGCCAATTGTTTCAGTTTAGTTACAACTTGTTTGACCTGTTGCTCGGTGACTTCGAGCGCCCCGGAGCAGTCGATAACTTCGTCAGCCAGGGCGCGCTTTTCTTCCATGGGCATCTGCGCCGCGATCCGCTGCTGGGCATGTTCGAGCGAAAGGCCGCGCTCCCTTAGACGTTCGATCTGCTGGCTCGGGCTGCACCAGCAGACGATGATTTTATCGAGATAATCGTTAAATCCCGCTTCGATGATGAGCGCGGCCTCAACAACGGCAAGCTCGGGGCCGCCGGGGCGGTCGAGGGCCGCGAACCATTTGAGCACGACATCGAGAATGCGGGGATGAAGAATCTGATTGAGACGCGCGCGCTTCGCGGGGTCGGCGAAAATGATGGCGCCGAGTTTGGCGCGATCCACTTTATCGCCAGCCGTGACAATGCCGTTGCCGAATTCACGCACCACTTCGTCATAGGCGGACTGGCCGGGCTCGAGGAGCTCGTGGCCGAGCGGGTCGGCCGCGAGAACCGGGCAATCGAGATCGCGCAGCATCGAAGCGACCGTGGATTTGCCGCAAGCGATTCCGCCGGTGAGGGCGACTTTAAGCATAGGAGAACATCATTGCCGGACCGCTGCGGCGACGGATGCGCGCGAGCCGCGGCGCAGTTGAGCCGCTTTGACTGTGTTGCTCATGAGCATGGCGATGGTGAGCGGACCCACGCCGCCGGGAACGGGCGTGAGCGCGCCGGCGACATTGGCTACATCGGGATGAACGTCGCCGATCAGCGCGGTGCCCTTGGTGCGAAATTCGGCGAGGCGCTCGGGGAAATTCGCGAAGAGTTTTTCCGCTTCCGCGGCCTGTGTGATGCGGTTGATGCCGACGTCGATGACCGTGGCGCCGGGACGAATGTAATCGAGTGTGACCATGGCCGCGCGGCCCATGGCGGCGACGACGATATCGGCGCGGCGAACGACGCCAGGGAGATCGCGCGTTTTGGAATGGCAAACGGTGACGGTGGCGTTTGCATGCATCAGGAGGAGCGCCATCGGCTTACCGACGATATCGCTGCGACCGAGCACGACAGCGTTTGCGCCTTCCAGCGGAATGCCGCTGCGCTTAAAAATCTCCATCACACCCAGAGGCGTGCAAGCGACCAGGTTCGGACGGCCTGCGACGAGACGGCCGACATTGATGGGATGAAAGCCGTCAACGTCCTTGGCCGGATCGACGGCTTCGAGGATTTTCTTGGCGTCCACCTGCGGCGGGAGAGGGAGCTGGACGAGGATGCCGTCTACATCGTCGCGATGATTCAGATCTTCGACGACCGAGAGGAGATCCGCCGTGGAAATGCTCGCGGGCGGAGTGAGATGGATACTCGCTAGGCCCAGCTTTTCGCAGGCGGCGATCTTGCTTTTTACGTAGACCTTCGACGCGGGATTGTCACCAACGAGAACGGCGGCGAGTCCGGGGCGAATTCCGGCGGCTGCGAGGGCGGAGATTTTGTCCGCAAGCTCGGCAGAGATTTCTTCGCGGATCGTGTTTCCGTTGAGGATGCGAGCGGGCAAGCAGCACTCCTTGGCAACATGGCAGACTGGCTTGAGCCGTCATGATATCAGACCGGCGGGGCAGCGACCAAAACTCGGGCGAGATGGCTGATTAGGGGATGAGGACGAGCCGACGGCCGCGCAGATCGATGCGCTGCCAGGCTTTCTCGACATCGGCGAGCGGGACGCGCTCGGTATCGATGCGGAGTTTGCCAGCGGCGGCGGAGGCCATGAGCTGATTGTAGATGTCGAGGAAAGTTTTCGGAGCCGGGAAGCCGCCGCCGGGGATTGCAAGGCCCGCGCTCCGGAAGACGTCGGCGCGAAGCGAGATTGCTGGTCCGGCGCTCTCGCCGATGGGAAGCAGCCGGACGTTCGATGCTTCGACGAGGAACTCGGCGCGAGTGAGAGCGGCCAGCAGCAATTCGGTGGGACGGCCCCAGAGGTAATCAACGATTACGTTGTAGCCTTGTTCTCCGCCCGCTTTGGCGAAAGCCTCGATCAACTGTTCATCTGGAAGTGCGAGAGAAATGGTGGCATCGGCACCGAGTTCGCGCAGGGTACGCAATGTCTCTTGGTTGCGTCCCGCGGCTACAACGCGCCCCGCGCCGAGGAGCTTGGCAATTTGTATGGCCAGCTTGCCGGCGGTGCCGGTAGCGCCGAGGACCAAGACGGTTTCGCCCGGCGCGAGGTGTGCGCTGCAAACAAGCGGGAGCCAGGAGGAAAGCGCCGGGTTGACGATGGCTGCGGCCGTTGCGTCATCGAGGCTGTCGGGAATCGGCCAGCAACGCGCCCGCGCGACGGCGCAGCGCTGGGCCATCGTTCCGGCGGGCGGACGAGGGCCGCCGAAGAACACGCGTGCGCCATCGTCGAGGCGGCCACAGCCGTCGAGTCCGACGATCACGGGCAGCTCTTTTGGGCTGGCATAATGAGTGTCGCTCGCCACGGCTCGCGTGGATGGATGGAGCGCGGCGGCGAGAACGTGCACGAGCACTTCGCCCTCGCGTGCGACTGGCTCGGCGAATTGTTCGAAGCGGGGCGGGCTTCCAAGAGCGTGCAGGACGGCGGCATTCATCGGGCGTGCTCCGTTGGATTTTGCGGCATCATTATGGCATTGAATTGCGATGGTGATTGGAATCTCCCGGGAAGAACTGAATCGAGATGACGGCATAGAAAGTCTAAAGGAAGGAGGGCACGTCATGATTTTTGGCGAAGGCGGCGACAGAAAACGACTTGAGCGGGCGATGCGCGAGGCGGGGCGGCTGCCGCCGGGGCAGTCTTTGACGCTGAAGTGGCCGGTGCTGCACGAAGGCACGGTGCCGCGATTCGATCCGATGACTTGGGATTTTCGAGTGACGGGGCTGGTGGCGCGTCCATTGCGGCTTACGTGGCAGGAATTTACGGCGCTGCCGATGAAGCAAGTGACGGCGGACATGCACTGCGTGACACGCTGGAGCCGGTTCGACGTGCGCTGGGAAGGCGTGCCGTTTACGGAAGTGATGAAGCGGATTGAGGCGAAGCCAGAGGCGAAATTTGTGATGGTGCTGGCGGAGCAGGGGTACACGTCGAATGTGCCGCTTGCGGATTTGATGCAGCCGACGACGCTGTTTGCGCTGAAGCACAATGGCGAGCCTTTACCTGCGGAGCATGGGTATCCGGTGCGGCTGGTGGTGCCGCATCTGTATGCGTGGAAGAGCGTGAAGTGGGTGCGGGGACTTGAGTTCATGGAGAAGGATGCGCCGGGATTCTGGGAGCAGAATGGATACAACATGTACGGTGACCCGTTCAAAGAGCAGAGGTACAGTGGCTAGAGAAAAAGAGAGGTTCTTCGCGCTTCGAGCTTACCTTTCGGGGATCTCCACCTCGACATAAGCGCCAGGTCTTGCAGCGTTCACAGCCGCCACTACCCGGTCCACATACTGTCGCAACACAGGCCATTGCGGATTGCCGAGCACGACGACTGCGATTGTGCGAATCGCCAGATTTTGCTGGTAACGGATATTTTTGTCGGGGGTCAGGAACACCTCAAATCCAGCCTCCTCAGCGGCCTTCAAAAGTTCGCCATTCTTGAGTTCGTCCCACCCCCGTTGGGAGGTTGTTTGGACCGTATGTTCTTTAAGGAATGTGCGGATAGGGATAGGAGTCCCTGGTCGAAGAGGACGAACATCAGCGGGTAAGTGCTGACGAAGGAGCATCATCAAGACTGCGGGCAGCAAATTCGATAACAGACTTAATCTGGCCGCGATCCAGCCCTTCGAACCAATCCATAATGTCATCGATGTTGGCGCCAGCCTCCAAATTTTCGAAGATCACAGAGACCGGCATGCGCGTACCACGGAGTACCCAAGCTCCGCTCACCTTTCCAGGCACGCTTTCCACCGCAGGGCATTGTGACCAATCCAGAGCGGGCATACGAAGCCTTTCCTTTCGTTCATCGTACAACGGTTTGTGAGTTCCGAAAAGCGTGCGAAACAAAACGCCCGGACAGCAAGCCCGGGCGCTTAGCCTTACTTGGAACTTGCAACTTGAAAACTCGCAACTAGTAGATGTCGTACTGCTCCCAGTGCAGCGTGGGGTCGGCCTGGATGATGATGCTCTTTTTGGTCCAGCGCTCGAGCTCTTCGATTAGAGAAGACTCGCGCGTTTTGAGGGCCTTGGCGATTTCGGGGTGGACGCGCAGCGTGAGGCTGCCGGAATCCATTTCGGGAGCCATCTTGCGCGCTTCGCACTGAATTTCGTAGCAGAGCGTGGGAATCGATTTCACCATGCCTGAGCCGGTGCAATACGGGCAGGGCTGGCAGAGAGTGCGTTCGAGCGCCTGCTTGGTGCGCTTGCGGGTGATGGCGATGAGGCCGAACTCGTTGAAGCGGAGCATTTTTGAAGGAGCGCGGTCGGCGCGAAGAGCGTCTTCGAGAGCAGCCATCACTTTTTCGCGGTTGCGACGGTCTTCCATGTCGATGAAGTCGATGACGATGATGCCGCCAAGATCGCGCAAGCGCATCTGGCGAACGATTTCCTTGCAGGCTTCGAGGTTGGTGCGGACGATGGTGTCTTCGAGGCGATTCGAACCTTTGCCCACGAATTTTCCGGTGTTGACGTCGATGGCCACGAGCGCTTCGGTGTGGTTGATGACGATGTAACCGCCCGACTTCAGCCAGACCTTCGGACGCAGCCCCTTGTCGATTTCCTGCTGGATGCCGAACTCTTCGAAGACCGGCGTTTCCTTCATGTAGAGCTTGACGCGGTTGACCATCTGAGGCTGGAACCGGCTCATGAAATCGACGACCTTGGTGTACTCCTCTTCGGTGTCGACCCAGATGGCGCCGAAATCGGGAGTGATGTAGTCGCGGAGGATGCGCTCGACGAGATTAAGGTCGCGATGGAGAAGCGAAGGCGCTTTGCGCTGCTCGGAGCGCGCTTTGATTTCCGACCACGTTCTGGTGAGGAATTCCACGTCGGCGCGCACTTCTTCCGCAGTGGCGGCTCCTGCGGCGGTTCGAACGATAAAACCTCCGCCGGCGGCGCCTTTCGCGTCGTTGACGAGATGGCGGAGACGCGCGCGATCTTCCGCGGAAGAAATCTTGCGCGAGACGCCGGTGTGGTCGAGCGTCGGCATATAGACGAGGAAGCGGCCGGGCAGAGCGACGTGGCTGGTGATGCGCGCGCCCTTTTTGCCGAGCGGCTCTTTCGCGATCTGGACGATGATTTCCTGTCCCTGCTTCAAAAGATCGGCGATCAGCTGGGTGCGGCGAGGCTGCTGCGGGCGATGAGAACTGTGGCCGCCGCTGTGCCCATGCTGCGGGCGGCGACCGCGATCATCGCGGCGCCCGCGGTCGCGTCCCGTGCGCCGAGACGGATGCTGCATGCGGGAGCGGAAATCGTTGCGAACCTGAGCCTTCCACGGTTGGGCGCCCGGCGCCGAATTTTCGGATGGAGTCGCGGAGTCGTTCTCGCTTGACGCGGCGATGGCATCGGAATGCCCGGACTCGCTGTGGGCTGATTCTGCTTCGTCGTCGGGAGGCGCAGGCATTCCTTCCGATTCGGCCTCGGCTTCGGCGATTTCGGCCTGTTCGGTCTCTTCGCTTTCAGATTCCTCCGCGTCGTGCTCTTCGGAACCTGCGGCTTCTTCGGCTTCATCCTGATGAACTATACCAACGCCTTCGGCGCTGAACGCTCTGTCTTCTGCCTGGCGAGCAGCTTCGTCGCTCTGCGCTTCGGCGATGTGCTCGGCGAGAGCGGTGGCTTCGTCTTCAGTTAAGTCCGCGGTGCCGTGATCATCGATGGACGCGTGTGCTGAATGAGACTCAGGCTCTTGGCGCGCTTGTGCGTGCTCGTCGTGAGTCTCGGGAACATCTTGGGAATGATGTAAGGCGGGCGCGCCAAAATGCTGACCTTCGGTTTCGGCGTCGTTTGCCTGCACCGCTTCGTGGATATCGTGTTCTGTGCGTGTGGCGACTGACGGCGGAGAATCGTGATGGTCTTGGCTCGCAGTTTCGTGCGTCTTCCACTTCGAAATCGACTCGCCCGGCAGGGGGCCGAGGATCGGCGGCGCGGTGAAGCGGGATGCCGAATACGGCGCGTGCGTCGATTCGGATGGCGATTCGTGGAGCGTCGCGCTCGCTGAAGGTTCCGCCGCGTGTTCGCGCGTTGCCGGGAGAGATTCCATGGCAACCTGGGAATCACCGGCGGCAACCGGCGGGCGCTCCTTATATTTCGCGAGTGATTCTCCCGGCAAGATTATAGGGATGTGGCTTTCGCCCGGGGCCAAAGGCTCGCTTGATTGTTCGTCGAAAGGACGAGGCGATGCGTATTTGGATTGCGGGAGTTCGCGGCCGTAGCGGCGATCGCCGCCGCGTCCTCCTCCCGCGCCACCACCGTGCCGGCCAGGCCGGCCGCCACGGCTTCTACCACGATTGCCGAAATCGCGGCCTCCGCGGCCGCGATTGTCAAAGCGTCCACGACCCGGCGCAGGAGCGCTGCTTGGAGGCGCGTTGCGCGCCGCGTGTGGCGGCGAGAAAGTTTGCAGCGGCGCGATGCGCTCGGAATCGTGCGGCTCCGCCGAGATGGAGCTTGCCGGGGCGTCAGGCAACGAATTGGCCGCGGAAAGAGGCGGCGCGGAGTCTACGTCAGAAGGCTCGAGAGCGGGGACGCCGGCCGCACCAGGGGCGAAAACCTGGCCGCCCTGGTCCTCCATTTTATGGATCTTGTCTTCAGCGGTGGTAACGATGTGGTCGAATTCTTCGATGTCTTCGAGGAAATCGCTGACGTAAAGGAAAGCGTCGCCATCGAGGCCAATCTCGACGAAGGCCGACTGCATGCCGGGAAGCACGCGAGTGACGCGGCCTTTGTAGATGCTACCGACTAACGCGAATTCTTTTTCACGTTCGACATAAAACTCACAGAGCTGACCTTCTTCCATAATGGCGACCCGAGTCTCGTGGGGGTTCGCCGATATAACCATTTCCTTCGACATTGAAACTCCTCATGGCGCATCGGACCGCGGCGGCGCGAATAGAGGCGCGCACGCCACCAGCGTGGCGGAAGGCCAAGCCTTCCCCTGTACACGGCGGGCCGCTCAATAGGGAATTAACCGCAGGCGGGACTTGTTCCCTTACCCGATGCGCTTCACTTGCACAATTTTTTAAATTCAAAAGTTGCATCAAAATTCGCTCCCGGCCTGACTGCATTTTCCGGCACGGGTTCTGAACTGCTGGAGGCCTAGTTGACGAACCGTCGCATGCGGACGTTCATCACCAAGCCCAAAGCCAAAAACACGAAAGCGGTTGACGAGCCGCCGTAACTCATCAGCGGCAGTGGAATACCGGTGACCGGAACATAACCGATCACCATGGAAGCGTTAACTAGCACGTGAAAACCCAAGATGGCGGTCACGCCCATAACCACGTACATCCCGGCACGGTCTTTCGCTTTCTGCGCGTTGTCCACGAGCCGCAGAATCAAGCCCAAGTACAAAAGCAAGACGAAGCAAACGCCGATGAAACCCTGCTCTTCCGCGAGCGCAGCCAGAATGAAGTCCGAGTACCGAACGGGCACGAAGCCCAATTGGTTCTGGCTGCCCTTGCTGAATCCTTTTCCCCAGAATCCCCCCGAACCGACGGCGATTTCCGACTGAAGAATTTGATATCCCGCGCCGCGCGGATTTTCCTCGGGGTGGAGGAACGTCTGAATTCGCTGCTGCTGGTACGGCTTCAGGTGGTGCCGCATGTTCCAGCCGACCGGAATCATAAGCGCGATCAGCAGCGCGCCAACTGCATAATACTTCCATTCCACGCCAGCGAGAAATATTCCAATCAAAGCGACCGGAACAAGAACCATTGCGGTTCCCAAGTCCGGCTGAATCAAAATCAAGCCTACCGGAACAATGGTTAGAACGCCAACTTTAAACAGATCGATCAGCGTGAGCCGATCGGTGCGCACTTCGCTGAAGTAGCGTGCCAACACGATGATTATAATCAACTTCATGAGTTCTGACACTTGTAAATTTGCGAGACCGCCGATCGAGACCCAGCGCTTCGCGCCAAAACGCGAATGGCCGATTACCAGGACGATAAGAAGGGTAGCGATTCCAAACATGTAAAGAGCGGGGGCCTGGTCCATTAAGGTGTGATAGTCAATCCGGGAAATCAGGAACATTCCGGCGATTCCCACGGCGATCCAGATTAGCTGCCTCCATTGCATGCCGACCATGGCACTGGCATGCGTGGAGGAATAGATTTCGAGCACCCCGCAGCCACTGATGGCGAAGACGATGGCCAGAAGCGTCCAATCAAAATCCTGAACGTGGGGGCGGTCTTTCATGGTCTAGGGCGCCCCCACCGTCGCGGCGAGCTGGCGAGCGGCGTCTGGTTGCACGGCAGGGCTCTGGGTGGTCGCTTGCTGTTGGGAGCGAGCGTTTTTCTTGTCGTAGTACAACTTCACGATGTCGCGCGCGATCGGACCCGCTACTGCGCCGCCATGCTCGCCGGATTGCACCAGGACGGCGACCACGATTTCAGGGTTGCGGCGCGGGGCGTAGCCGACGAACCAGGCGTTGTCCTTAAAGTCCTTTTGCTTGCCAAGGCGATTGCGTACGTCGTAGCCGATCACCTGCGCGCTTCCGGATTTTCCGCAGAACTCGATGTTCTGAAGCTTCGCACCCGCAGCCGTGCCACCCTCGTTGACGACGCCGTACATCCCCTGGGTAATTTTTTCGACGGTGTCGTCGGAAATGTTGAAGTGGTCGATGCGCGGATTCGGGAAACTCTTCAGCAAATGCGGCTGGACGAGGGTTCCTCCGCTGGCCACAGCGGCGATCATGCGCGCCAGCTGGAGGGGCGTGGTTGTGACGGCACCCTGGCCGACGGCTACCGAAATCGTCTCACCGGCATACCATTTGCGGTGGTAGACGCGTTCTGCCCACTCTTCCGAAGGAATCAGGCCAGGCTCCTCGCTCGGAAGGTCGATACCGGTGCGGCGTCCGAGGCCGAGGGAAGTGGCGTAGGAAGAAATGCGGTCGATGCCAAGCTGCTTTCCGACGTTGTAAAAGAAAATATCGCAGGATTGGACGATAGCCCGATGAAGATCGACGACGCCGTGTCCGGCCGTTTTGCCGAAAACGTGACATTTAAACGTGCGGCCGTAAAACACGGCATAGCCGGGACAAAATGCGGTCATGGTTTCGGGAATGGCTTTCGACTCAAGCATCGCGGTGGCCATTACAATTTTGAAAACCGAGCCGGGAGCCAGCTGGGCTTGAATCGCGCGATTCATTAAAGGAGTTTCGGGATCGCTGTTCAATTTTTGCCACTCGTCATTGCCAATGCGGACGGCGAAGTCATTCGGGTCCACGGTCGGACGGCTGACCATGGCGAGAACCTCCCCCGTACGAGCGTCCATCGCGACGATAGCGCCTTCCTTGTCCACCATGGCGTTCTCAGCGACGGCTTGAAGATCGTAGTCAATGGTGAGCTGAATCGGCTTGCCGGGAATGGCTTCGACGTTGTCGAGAGTGCGCATCACCTTGCCGATGCTGTTGACGACGACGCGGCGCATACCGTCGGTGCCTTCGAGGGTTTCGTTGTATTGGCGCTCGAGTCCGGCTTTTCCGACGATATCCCCTGGACGATAGCGACCGTCACTCTGCTCGAGCTGTTGCGCCGAAACTTCACCGACGTATCCTGTCGCGCTTCCGAGCATGGCGCCGTGCGGATAGCGTCGCCGCTGAACCATCATCAACTCGAGAACGGGCAAATCGGCGCGGTGCGATTCCACGAAAGCGATGTCTGCAAGACTGGCGGCGGGCTTGATAATAACGGGCTGGAATTTTGGCTCGTTTCTGGCTGCGTCGAGCTGCTGCTGAAGGTCTTGTTTGCTGATGCCAAGGCCGTCCACAATCTGCGGCAGATCTTTCTCGATGGCTTTGAGATCGTCGCGCAGGAGAAGGATGCTAAACGAAGGATAACTATCGACGAGCACACGTCCTTCGCGATCAAGCATGGCTCCGCGGGGAGCGATGATGGGAATTGAACGAACGCGATTACGCTCAGCAAGATCCGCGAAGTGGCCCGATTGCACGACCTGAAGCTTCCAAAACCCAACGAGAAGAAGGACGACGAAGGCCACGGACAAATAGGAGACAACCGCCAGGCGCTCCTGGGGGATTTTCGAATCGTTAACAGTCCACGGTGCCAACGGAACTCCCGCGCGGCGGGTCTTGCCAGGCCCTAATGCGCTTCACTCTCCAAAAACCGGACCTAATTGAAGTGTCCTT
>Ga0210394_10001836_pt1 | contig 31751 bp, 26 predicted proteins | sample IncBWC12MmetaG_FD_160121 | JGI IMG/M metagenome (GOLD analysis project Ga0210394, IMG submission 160121) | Forest soil microbial communities from Barre Woods Harvard Forest LTER site, Petersham, Massachusetts, United States - Inc-BW-C-12-M | ecosystem: Environmental > Terrestrial > Soil >... | reverse complement strand
GACCGTGCCCAGCACACAGGTCACGGGCGCCCACGGTACCCGGAACGGGCGGTACTCGTCGGGGCGCGTGTAGCGCAGCACCAGCACGCCGGCGCACACCACCGCAAAGGCCAGCAGGATGCCCATGGAAATGAGATCGGCGAGCAGGTCGAGTGGAAACACCGCGGCGATCGCCGCCGCGAACGCCCCGGTGATGACCGTGGAAACGTGCGGCGTCTTGAAACGCGGGTGGCACCGGCTCATGAATGGCGGTAGCAGGCCGTCGTCGGCCATCGACAGCAGGATGCGCGGCTGCCCGAGGAGTGAGGTGAGAATCACCGAGGACATTCCGGCGATGACGCCCACCTTGACCAGCGGGGAGAGCCAGGCGAGCTGGCGGTGAGCGTCGAGCGCCACCGCCACCGGTGCATCGGAGTCGAGTTTCTGAAAGGGCACCATGCCGGTCAGCACGCTCGCCATGGCGACATACAGCACCGCGGAAATGACCAGTGCGCCGATGATGCCAAGCGGCAGATCGCGCTGCGGGTTGCGCGCCTCCAGCGCGGTCGTCGAGGCGGTGTCGAACCCGACGTAGGAGAAGAAGATGATGGCCGCGCCCTGCATCACGCCGCTCCAGCCGAAATGGCCGCGGATGCCGGTGTTGGGCGGCACATACGGACGCCAGTTCGCGGGGTCGACGTACTTCAGCCCCGCAACCACGACGATCACGATGACGCCGACCTTGAGAGCCACCATGAGGGTGTTGGCGCCGGCCGAGCCGCGCACCCCGACGTACAGCAATACCGTCATGGCGGCGATGATCAGCACCGCCGGCAGGTTGATGAACGCTCCGGTCGCGATGACGTGATCGTGCGCATCGAGTCCCAGCGGCGCATTGACCAGTGCGGCCGGCAGGTGAATGTGCGCATCGGTCAGCAGGCTCACCACGTAGGCTGACCAGCTCACCGCTACCGCGGAAGCGGAGATCGCGTACTCGAGCAGCAGGTTCCAGCCGATGAACCAGGCGAGCGCCTCGCCGAGGGTCGCGTAGGTGTAGCTGTAAGCGCTGCCCGGAACCGGCAGGAAGGCGGCGAACTCCGAGTAGCACAGTGCCGCCAGTCCACCGCCGAACGCGGCGACCAGCAGCGACAGGGTAATCGCGGGTCCCGCGTGATTCGCCGCCACCGTGCCGGTGAGCACGAAAATACCCGAGCCGATGGTGGCTCCCAGGCCGATGGCGATCAGCGCCCGCGCGCTCAGTACCTGCTTCAGCCGGCTCTTGCCGCTGGTATCGCGCGGATCGATGGGCCGCACGGCGCACATCTGCCGCAGCAGCGATGGCTGCGCCGCCGGCGCGGCGTCACTCTTATTAATAGGCAATGCCATCGGACATACGCGGCTTGTTTCCTGGCCGCCCCCGCGGCGTAAGTCGCGGTGCAGTCTCTCACACGCGGCCGTGCTTAGGTACGCGCCCGGCCGCCCCGGCGGCGCTGTGATAGCATTTCGCGCCCGGCGGACGCGCGCCGCCGGATTCCCCAGGAGAATTCCGCATGTCCACGGCCGCCACCGCCAGGGTCGTCCCGCCTCCCCAGGGCACGAAGATCGCGATTCAGAACGGCAAGCTGGTCGTTCCCGACAACCCGATCATTCCCTTCATCGAAGGCGACGGCACCGGGCCGGACATCTGGCGCGCGAGCGTGCGCGTCATGGATGCCGCGGTGGCCAGGGCCTACGCCGGCAAGCGCCGCATCCACTGGATGGAGGTGTTTGCCGGCGAGAAAGCCAACCGGCTGTTCAACACCTGGCTGCCCGAGGAAACGGTCGCAGCGTGCCGCGAGTACCTGGTCTCCATCAAGGGGCCGCTCACCACGCCCATCGGCGGCGGCATCCGCTCGCTGAACGTGGCGTTGCGGCAGATGCTCGATCTGTACGTGTGCCTGCGGCCGGTACGCTGGTTCAAGGGCGTGCCCTCGCCCGTCAAACACCCGGAGAAAGTCGACATGGTGATCTTTCGCGAGAACACCGAAGACATCTACGCAGGCATCGAGTTCGAAGCCGGCAGCGCCGACTGCCGCAGGTTTCTCGAGCTGTTCCGCGAGGCCTTCCCCAAGGCGTATGCCAGGATCCGCTTCCCGGAGAGCTCCGGCATCGGCATCAAGCCGGTGTCGCGCGAGGGCTCGGAACGGCTGATCCGCGCCGCGCTCGGCTACGCGGTCGCCAACCAGCGCCGCAGCCTGACGCTGGTTCACAAGGGCAACATCCAGAAATTCACCGAGGGCGCCTTCCGCAACTGGGGCTACCAGCTCGCTGAGCGCGAGTTCGGCGCGCAGTGCTACACCTGGGAGCAGTGGGAGCGCACGCGTGCCGCCAGGGGCGAGAAGGAAGCCAACGCCGAGATGGACGCGGCGCGCAAAGCCGGGCGCGTCATCGTCAGGGATGCCATCGCCGACATTACGCTGCAGCAGGTACTGACCCGCCCCGAGGAGTTCGAGGTCATTGCCACGCTCAATCTCAACGGCGATTACCTCTCGGATGCGCTCGCGGCGCAGGTGGGTGGCATCGGCATCGCCCCCGGCGGCAACATCAACTACCTCACCGGGCATGCGGTATTCGAAGCGACCCACGGCACCGCGCCGAAGTATGCGAACCTCGACAAGGTCAACCCGGGCTCGCTGATCCTCTCCGGGGAGATGATGTTCCGCTATATGGGTTGGCTCGAGGCCGCGGATGCCATCATCGCCGCCATGGACCGCACCATCGGGCAGAGGATCGTGACCTACGATTTCGCGCGTCTCATGGAAGGCGCACAGGAAGTGTCCACCAGCGCCTTTGCCGACGCCCTGATCCGCAACCTCCAGGGTCCGTGAGCGGCTATTCCGGCACGCCGCAGGCGCCGACCCTCGGCAGGCGCGCGGGCACGCCCGGCGCGCGGCGGCGCGCGGCGCGGCCATGAGTGCCCCGGCCGATCCGGGCCTGCTCGACTTCGCGCGCAAGGCGCAGGCCATCGCGCAGAACGGCCTCGCCTTCAGCCGCGATCCTTTCGACCGCGAGCGCTACACGCAGCTCATGGAGCTGGTGGCGGGTCTCCTGTCCACGCAGCTGCAGATCCCGCTCGCTGTGGCCCGCGCCTTCTGGGAAGGCGAACGCGGCTACGCCACTCCCAAGGTCGACGTGCGCGGCGGCATCTTCGACGGCGAACGGGTGCTGCTGGTACGGGAGCGCTCGGACGGCTGCTGGACGCTGCCCGGGGGCTGGGTGGACGTGAACGACGCTCCCTCCGAGGCGGTGGCGCGCGAGATCTTCGAGGAGTCCGGCTATCGCGCGCGCGCCGTGAAGCTCGCCGCACTGGTGGACAAGAACCGCCACCCGCACCCGCCGGGCGTGCATCACATCTACAAGCTGTTCTTCGTCTGCGAGCTGACCGGCGGGGCGCCCGCCACGGGCGTCGAGACCGATGCGGTGGAATTCTTTCCGCTGCAGGGGCTGCCGCAGCTGTCGCGCGGCCGGGTGCTCGCGCCGCAGATCGAGCGGTTGTACCGGCACCGTCTTGATCCGGCGCTGCCGACGGACTTCGACTGAAAGTCCGAGCCGGTGCCCGCTGCCGCCGCGTCCCCCGACCCGAGCGCCTGTGCGCGCCAGATTGCGGCGGCGTTCGCGCACTACAACGCCGAGTTTCGCGCCATCACCCGGCGTGCGCCGCAGCGCTTCGACGCCCGCGACTGGCGCGGCAGCCAGGCGGATGCGGTGGAGCGCATCGAGCTTTACGATCGCTGCGTCAACCACACCATCGCCGAGCTGCGCCTGGCACTCGGAGCCGCGGCCCTTGATCGCGCGCTGTGGCGCGAGGTGCGCCGCGAGTTCGCCGTGCAGATCGCGGCCCTGCCGGATCCCGAGTTCACCAAGACCTTCTTCAGCTCCATAAGCCGCCGGCTGTTCGGCACCGTGGGAGTCTCGCCGGACATCGAGTTCGTGGCCAACGATCTCGACCCGCTCGCCGATATTCATTCCGCCGTCGGCACCAACACCTACCTCAACCACGGCTCGCTGTCGCTGCTGTTCGAGGACCTGCTCGGCGACGTGCGCTTCCGCTCGCCGTGGCGCGACCTGGACAAGAGCATCGCGCACGTGGCCGCCGAGGTGCGTGCGCACCTGGCCGGCCGCGGCGAACCGCGTGCGGTGGAGCGCGTCGAGGTCATACGCGCGGTCTTCTACCAGATCTCGCGCGCCTACATCGTCGGCCGGCTGGTGGGGCCGGAGCTGCTGCTGCCGCTGGTGATCGCGCTCAAGAACAGCGACGGCGGCGTGCTGGTGGACGCGGTGATGCTGGCCGAGGATGACGTCAGCATCGTGTTCAGCTTCACGCGCTCGTACTTCCACGCCGATCTCGAGCGCGTCGCCGAGGCGGTACTGTTCCTGCGCTCGATCATGCCGCGCAAGCCGGTGAGCGAGCTGTTCACCGTGCTCGGGCGTGCGCGCCAAGGCAAGAGCGAGCGCTATCGCGAACTGATGCGCAACCTCGAGCACACCCGCGACCTGTTCGTGCATGCGCCCGGCGAGCGCGGCCTGGTGATGGTGTGCTTCACCCTGCCCTCGTTCGACGTAGTGTTCAAGGTGATCCGCGATCGCTTCGCCCACCCCAAGACCGTGCTGCGCGAGGAGGTGTTGGCGAAATACCGCATGGTGTTTATCCACGACCGCGCCGGGCGGCTGGTGGACGCCCAGGAATTCCGCCGCCTGCGCTTTCCGCGCGTGCGCTTCGCGCCTGAGCTGCTCGCCGAGCTCGCCGGCGAGACCACCGACACCGTGCACCAGGACGGCGATGACCTGGTGTTCGATCACATGTACATCGAGCGGCGCATGACACCGCTCAACCTCTACCTGCGCAGCGCGCCGCCGGCGGATGCCGAGCGCGCGGTGCTCGACTACGGCCAGTGCATCCGCGATCTCGCCTACACCAACATCTTTCCGGGCGACCTGCTGTTGAAGAACTTCGGCGTCACCCGCCACGGCCGCGTGATCTTCTACGACTACGACGAGCTGTGCCGCGTCACCGACTGCAACTTCCGCGACCTGCCGCCGCCCGGCAGCGACGAGGACGAGATGCGCGGCGAGGCCTGGTTCTACGTGGCCGAGAACGACGTGTTTCCGGAGACCTTCGTGCGCTTCCTCGCCTTCACCGACGCGCAGCGCGCGGCGCTGCTGCGGGTGCACGGCGAGATCCTGACGGCCGCCTTTTGGCGCGGCGTGCAGCAGCGTCTGCGCGAGGGGGACATCCTGGAGGTATTGCCCTATCAGCCGCAGCGCGTGCGGGTCGCGAGCAGCCTGTAACCTGGACCGCCTCGCGCGCCGCCCACGGACGCGGCGACGGCGCCGGCGGCTGCCGCGGCGGCGCTCTTCAGGGCACGCGCACCCCGCCGGAGCGAGCCACCACCGTGAGGCTGCGCGGTCGCGCCACGCACGGTTCCTCGCCCAGCTGCGCTAGGGCGGCATTGGCGCAGTCCCAGTTGACCAGCTCCTCGAGAAACGCGCTGACGTAGGCGCTGCGCCGATTCTGATGATCGAGGTAGTAGGCATGCTCCCACAGGTCGAGCGCGAGCAGCGCATTGTCGCCGCGCACCAGCGGCGTGCCGGCATTGTTGGTGGTCACGATCTCGAGCATGCTGTCGCGCACCACCACGAACAGCCAGCCGCTGCCGAAGTGCGCCGCGGCGGTCTCGCGCAGCTCGCGCGTGAAACGCTCCTGCGAACCGAAGCGCGCGCGCACGTAGTCGGCCATCCGGCCGTGCGGGGCACCGCCGCCGCCGGGACGCATCGAGCGCCAGTAGAGATTGTGATTCCACACCTCGGCGGCATAACGGTAGATCGCGTGTTGCGCGGGATTACGCTCGGTTACGCGGATCAGCTCCTCCAGCGACAGCTCCTCGAGCTGCGTGCCGCGCACGCTGGTCAGCATGCGGTCGTAGCACACGCGCTGGTGGCGCAGAAAGTGAAACACCAGGCTATCGCGCGAGATCGCCGGCTCGAGATCGGAGAAGTTGTAAGGAATCGCGGGCGACTCGATGTTCATGAAGGCTTCCTTGCTGCCGATCAGCAAACATCCAGCCGGGTTCCGGGATAGCGGAGCGCCGGGGCCCTGACGCCGGCTGACGTACGATTTTACTCTTTCAGTCTGTCGATTGAGCGATTGTCGCTGTGGCGCGGCCGCCTGCAGCTTCGGCTTGTCGGTAAGCGCTGCTCAGCAACCGGCGGCGTTGAGGGCGCGCGCAAGATCCTCGATGAGGTCGTCGACGTCTTCCAGGCCGATCGACAGGCGGATGGTCCCCGCAGTAACGCCGGACAGGCGCTGCTGCTCGGCGGTGAGCTCGCGCGCACCCATCATCGGCGCGGTGACCGCCAGCGACTCGGTGGAGCCGAGACTGGCGGTGAGCGCGAACAGCTGCAGCGTGCCGGCACAGCGCCGCGCGGCCTCCGCGCCGCCCCTGAGGTCGAAGCTGACGATGGTGCCGAAGTCCTGCATCTGGCGCGCAGCCAGCGCATGCTGCGGATGATCCGGCAGCCCGGGGTAATGCACGCGCGCCACCGCCGGTTGTTGCGCCAGCCACTGCGCGACACGTGCCGCGCTGGCGCACTGGGCGTGGTAGCGCAGGAAATAGGTCTTGAGGCCGCGCAGGATGAGGAACGCGGCGTGCGGGTCGAGCATCCCGCCAAGGACGCTGAAATCGGCACGCATGCCCTTGATGAGCTCGCGCCCCGCGATCACTGCGCCACCCATGACGTCGCCGGTTCCGGAAGCGTACTTGGTCAGGCTGTGGAGAAATACGTCCACCTCGTAATCGCCGTGCTGGTGAAAGCCCGCGAAAGTGTTGTCCATCACCGTGAGCGCACCGGCGGCGCGGGCGAGGCGGGTGAGCGCGCTGATATCGGCGATCCTGGTGACCGGGTTGGTGGGGCTCTCGAAAAGCACCAGCCGCGTCGGTTGGGCGGCAAGCGCGCGCTCCACCCCGGCGAGATCCTCGATCGACAGCAGTGTATGCGCCACGCCGAAGCGGGCGAGCAGGCGGCGGATCAGATAGCGCGTGGGGTTATAGGTCTCGATGAAGCAGATGACGTGATCGTGCTGGCGGGTGAGCGCCAGCAGGGTCTGGGAGATCGCGCTCACGCCCGAGGCCGTGACCAGGCAGTCCTCGCGTCCCTGCAGCTCCGCCAGCAGCTGCTCGAGCTCGCGCGTGGTCGGATTCGAGGTGCGCGAGTAATAGAACCCGGGCCGCTCGCCGCGCAGGTGCGCCTCGGTCTCCGCCAGCGTCGCGAACGTGAACTTGACCGTCTGGTAGATGGGCGCGACCAGCGGGCGGTTGCCGGGAGGCAGCTCCACCGCCGGCGGATGATTGACGCGCGTGGTCTTCTTCATGACGCGGCTGCCTTACACTTACGGCTCGAGAGTGAAACGGTCGGCATCCAGATGCGCGGGGAACCTGGCGCGGAACGCCGTCAGCGCCTCGCCATCGAGCACGGCGCTCAGCACCGCGGCCTCGGTACCGCCTTGCGCCAGCGTGTGACCGAGAAAGTCGACCACCGCGCTGTCGCCGGCGTAGGCCACTCCCAGGCCATCGGTGCCGACGCGGTTCACGCCCGCCACATAGGCGAGATTCTCAATGGCGCGCGCCCGCAACAGCTGCTGCCAGGCCGCGGTGCGCGGCGCCGGCCAGTTCGCCACGTACAGCAGCAGCTCGTAATCGAGCTCCGGCCGGCGGCGGCTGAACACCGGGAACCTCAGGTCGTAGCACACCAGCGGGCACACCTGCCAGCCGCGCCATTGCGTGCTCCACGCGCTGCGCCCGGCGGTGAAGTGCTGGTGCTCGCGGCCCATCCGAAACAAATGCCGCTTGTCGTAGTGGCGCAGCGTGCCGTCGGGCTCCGCCCACAGCAGGCGGTTGTAGTAGCGCCCGTTTTCCACGGTGATGACGCTGCCGGTGACGGCCGCATCCACGCTGCGCGCCATGCGCGTCAGCCACGGCGTGGTCGCCCCGGCCGGCGGCTCCCCGAGCTGCTCCACCTGCATGCTGAAGCCGGTGGTGAAGGTCTCCGGCAGCACCACCAGATCGGTGCGGCCGGCGAGCGGCAGCAGCAGCGCCTCGAGGCGCTCGCGGTTGGCGGCGGGCGCGTGCCAGACGAGCGGCTGTTGCAGCAGCGCGATGCGCAGCGGCGGCATGCGTCACACCCGCCCGGCGCGTGCGGCGAAAGCATTCAGCCGTGCGGCCGCCTCGTCGAGGGTGCTGTCGCGCTTGGCGACGCACAGCCGCACGAACGGCAGGCGCTGCGGCTCGGCATAGAAGGGTGATAGCGGGATGGTGGCCACGCGTGCTTCGGTCAGGAGCCGTTCGGCGAACGCCAGGTCGTCGCCGGCGGCAAACGCACTGAAGTCGAGCAGCTGAAAGTAAGTACCCTGCGCCGGCGGCAGGCGGAAGCCGGAAGCCGCCAGGGCAGCACGCAGGCGGTCGCGCTTGGCCTGGAAGAAGGCCGCCAGCCCGGCACCGCAGTCCGGGCGCTCTTCCAGGTACGCGGCGATCGCGTGCTGCAACGGATGGGAGACGCTGAAGGTATTGAACTGGTGCACCTTGCGCAGCTCGCGCGTGAGCGCGGCGGGCGCGACGCAATAGCCGACCCGCAGCCCGGTGGCGTGCAGCGTCTTGCCGAAGGAGAACACCGCCAGGCTGCGCGCGGCGAGCGCCGGGTGCGCCAGCACCGAGGCGTGCTGCGCTCCATCGAACACCACGTGCTCGTAGACCTCATCGGCGAGCACCAGCGCGTCGCTGCCGGCCAGGGCCGCGGCGAGCGCATCGAGGTCGCGCCGATCGGCGGCGATGCAGGCCGGATTGTGGGGACTGTTGAACAGCACCAGCCGGGTACGCGGGCTGAGCAGCGCGTGCAGCCGCTCCCAGTCGTAGCGAAACCCCGGCTGGGTGAGCGGCAGACGCAGGCAGCCTCCGCCGGCGAGCCGCACGGCGGGCTCATAGGAGTCATAGGCGGGATCGAAGGCGATGGCCTCATCGCCCGCTCCGACCAGCGCCTGCACCGCCGAATAGATCGCCTCGGTCGCCCCGAGCGTGACGGTGACTTCGCTCTCCGGGTCGACCGCGATGCCATAGGACGCGTGCAGCTTCGCCGCGATGCGCTCGCGCAGCGCCGGCAGACCCTCCATCGGCGCGTACTGGTTGTGGCCGGCGCGCATGGCGGCGGCCACCAGCTCGGCGAGCCGCGGATCGATATCGTAATCGGGAAAGCCCTGGCCGAGATTGAGCGCGTCGAGCTCGCGGGCGCGGCGCGACATGATGGTGAAGATGGTGGTGCCGACGTCCGGCAGCTTGCTCGTCATCGGCGCGCGCTCCGCCCGCTCAGCCGCCCGTCTCGGCCGCCGCCAGCGCGGCGCCGACCACGCCGGCCTGACCGGCGAAATGCGCCGGGCGCAACACCGCCGCCGAGCGCAACAGCGGCGCGAACTCGTGGTAGCGCTCGGTAACCGCGCCACCGAGAATGAACACGTCCGGCCAGAACAGCGCGTGCAGCCGCTGCAGATACTCGTTGACGCGCGCGATCCACGCCGGAAAATCCAGGCCCTCCACGGTACGCACCTGCGCCGCAGCCCACTTCTCCGCGTCGCGGCCGCGCAGTTCCATGTGGCCGAGCTCGGTGTTGGGAAACAGTCTGCCGTCGCAGAACAATGCCGTGCCTATGCCGGTGCCGAGCGTCACCATGATGACGGTGCCGTCGCAGCCGCGCCCGGCGCCCCAACGCATCTCCGCAATCCCGGCGGCATCCGCATCGTTCAGCAGCAGCGCCGGCCGCCCCAGTGCGCGCGCGGCGAGTGCCGCGCCGTCGCAGCCGATCCAGCTCGCGTCGATGTTCGCCGCGGTGCGCACGATGCCGTGCTTGACGACGCTTGGAAAGGCGATACCCGCGCTGCCGGTCGCACCGGGCAGACGCGCCGCCAGCCCGGCGATGACCGGCATCAGCGCCGCGGGCGGCGAGGGTCGCGGCGTCGGCGCCGCAATCAGCTCACCGCTGACGCGGCCGGCGTCCACGTCCACCAGGCCGGCCTTGACCGCGGAGCCCCCGACATCGATGCCCAGCACGAGGTGTGTCATCAGCGGCCCCTCACAGGTTGGCGGCAGCGGCGAGCTGCAGGTCGCGCTCGCGCAGTTTCTGCCTGCGGCGCATCCACGCGGCGGAAACGGCGATGCCGCTCGCCACCAGCAGCACCATGATGGTCGCGAGCGCATTGATGTCGGGCGTCACCCCGAAGCGTACCTTGGAGAAGATCACCATGGGCAGCGTGCTCGATCCGGGTCCGGCGACGAACTGCGTGATGACCAGATCATCCCACGACAGCGTGAAGGCCAACAGCCACCCGGAGGCGATGGCCGGCAGGATGAGCGGCAGCGTAATCGCTAAGAACACCCGCGTGGGGCGGGCGCCGAGGTCCATGGCCGCTTCCTCCAGCGACTCGTCGAAGCCGGTCAGGCGCGATTGCACCACCACCGTCACGTACGCCATGCAGAAGGTGATGTGCGCCAGCGTGATCGTCACCGCTCCCACGCCCTTGGGCCAGCCGATCAGCTGCTCGGTCGCGACGAACAGCAGCAGCAGCGACAGGCCGGTGATCACCTCCGGCATGACGATCGGCGCGGTGATCATGCCGGCGAGCAGCAGCCGCCCGCGGAACGGCCCGAAGCGCGCCAGTGCCATGCCGGCCAGCGTGCCGAGCACGACCGCGGCGGTGGCCGAGACCAGCGCGATGCGGATCGACAGCCAGGCGGCGTGCAGGATCTGCTCGTTGTGGATGAGTGCCGCATACCACTTGAGCGTGGGCGAGTGGGCGCCGTCCCACACGGTGACCAGGCGCGAGTTGTTGAAGGAGAACACGATCATCGACAGGATCGGCACGTACAGGAATACCAGGCCGAGCACCAGCGCGCCGCGCGCGACCAGGGCGCGCGATCTCATGCTGCGCCCTCGAGCTGACGGCGCTCCAGGCGCTGGAACATCATGATCGGCACCACCAGCAGCAGCAGGATGAGAATCGCCACCGCGCTCGCCACCGGCCAGTCGCGGTTCTCGAAGAACTCGTCCGACAGCACCCGGCCGATCATCAGCTGGTCGGTACGCCCGAGCAGCGTCGGGATCACGTACTCGCCCACCGCCGGAATGAACACCAGCAGCGAGCCGGCGACGATGCCCGGCAGGGACTGCGGCAGCGTGATCGCCAGGAACGCGCGCCATGGCCGGGCGCCGAGGTCTGCGGCCGCCTCGAGCAGCGTGGCGTCGTGCTTCTCGAGGTTGGCGTACAGCGGCAGGATCATGAACGGCAGGTAGGAGTAGACGATGCCGATGTAGACCGCGAAGTCGGTCTGCAGCAGCGCCAGCGGGTGATGAATCACGCCGAGGTACAGCAGCACGTTGTTGATCACGCCGTTGTTCTTCAGCAGCCCGATCCAGGCGTAGACGCGCAGCAGGAAGGAGGTCCAGAACGGCAGCACGATCAGCATCAGCAGCAGCGAGCGCCAGGCGCTGCCGGCACGCGCGATCGCGTACGCCATCGGGTAACCGAGCCCCAGACAGCACAGCGTGGAGACGGCGGCGACCTTGAGCGAGTACAGGTAGGAGCTGACGTACAGCGGATCGGTGAACAGGAACGAGTACGCCGACCAGTGCAGTGCGAGCGACGGCCAGCCGTGGCGCCAGGCTATCAGCGGCGTGTACGGCGGTATCGCCAGTCGCACCTCGGACAGCGAGATGCGGAACACAATGAGGAACGGAATGAGGAACAGCACCAGCAGCCACAGGGTGGGAATCCCTGCGACCAGCCGGCGCCCGGAAAGCCGCGTCAGGTGCGCCACCCGCCGCCCCTACTCGGTCAGGACCACGGGACTCGAGCCGTGCCAGGAGAGCCAGACGCTCTCGGCGCGCGCGATCGGCCGCTCGCCGCCGCGACTGATGTTCGGCAGCGTCACGCGCAGCATCCGGCCGGAATCGATCTGCACCAGGTAAATGGACATGTCCCCCATGTAGGCGATCTCGCGCACCGTGCCGCGTACCGCGTTGTCCGCGCCGGGCGCGCCCGCTGCCGGCGGCTGGCGGCTGATGTTGATCTTCTCGGGCCGGATGGCCGTCCATACGGTGGCGCCGCGCGCCGCGCTGACCGCGCGCTCCGCGCGCACCGGGCAACCGAGCTCGCTGCAATCGATGCGCACGAAGTCCGCGCCCTCGTCGCTCACCCGGCCCTCGAACATATTCACCGAGCCGATGAAGTCGGCCACGAAGCGCGTCGCCGGAGACTCATAGATGTCCGCCGGCGTGCCCACCTGGGCGATCTTGCCGTGGTTCATCACCCCCAGGCGCTGGCCGAGTGTCATGGCCTCTTCCTGATCATGGGTAACGACGATGAACGTGACGCCGAGGCGCTGCTGGATGTTGAGCAGCTCGAACTGAGTGTGCTCGCGCAGCTTCTTGTCGAGCGCCGCGAGCGGCTCATCGAGCAGCAGCAGCTTGGGCCGCTTCACCAGCGCGCGCGCCAGCGCCACGCGCTGGCGCTGCCCGCCGGAGAGCTGGTGAGGTTTGCGCGCGCCATAGCCGCCCATCTTGACGATGTCGAGAATCTCACTCACCTGGCGGCGGATGTCGGCACGGCTCAAGCCTTCCTGCTCCAGCCCGAAGGCGACGTTCTTGTCGACGCTCATGTGCGGGAACAGCGCGTACGACTGAAACATCATGTTGACGGGGCGCTCGTAAGGCGGGATGGCGCTCATGTCGGCGCCGTCGATGACGATCTGCCCGGCGCTCGGCCGCTCGAAGCCCGCCAGCATGCGCAGCAGCGTGGTCTTGCCCGAGCCCGAGCCGCCGAGCAGGCAGAAGATCTCGCCGCGCTGGATGTCGAGCGACACGTCGTCGACGGCGACGAACTCGCCGAATTTCTTGGTCACGTTCGCAATGCGCACGTAGGCGGACGCTGGATCGAGGCTGGCTGGCATGGGCACACTCGTCTGGGAGGCATTCATTTGTCGGCCGCTCATCTGCCGGTCTTGAAGCGCGTCCACATGCGTGTCAACAGGCGCTGGTACTCCGGCGGCCGGGCGCGCTCGGGCCTCAGCCGCGCGCGCACCGCGGCGGGCGGATAGACGCCCGGATCGTTGCGCACGGCAGGCGCGAGCGGCTGGATGTCGGGCGCCACGGCGTTCGGATACTTGATCAGATTGGAGTTCTGCGCGGCGACCTCCGGCCGCAACAGGTAATTGATGAACAGGTGCGCGTTGCCGACGTGCGGTGCGTCCGCGGGGATGGCCAGCACGTCGTAATTGACGATGGCGCCCTCGCGCGGAATGGTGTACGCGAGCTCCACGCCCTTGCCGGCCTCCGCGGCACGATCGTGTGCCTGCTTGACGTCGCCCGACCAGCCCATCGCCAGGCAGATATCGCCGTTGGCGAGGTTATCGATGTAGCGCGAGGAGTCGACGTAGCGCACGTAAGGGCGCATCGCCTTCAGGACCTTCTCCGCGGCCTTGAGATCCTCGCTCGAGTTGCTGCCCGGATTTCTGCCCAGCAGGAGCAGTACCGTGGCCACGACCTCGGAAGGCGCATCGAGAATCGACACGCCGCAGTCCTGGAATCTGGAGACCACCGCCGGATCGAACAGCATGCGCCAGCTGTCGACGGGCGCGTCCGGCATCCGCTGCCTGAGGTCCGCGGTGTTGTAGCCCACCCCGGAGGTGATCCACATGTAGTCGACGCTGTACTGATTGCCGGGGTCGTAGAGCGCCTCATCGTGCGCCACCTGCGGATCGACGTTGCTGAGATTGGGTATCCGCGACTTATCGAGCTTGCGGTAGACCTCGGCCTGGATCTGGCGCTCGAGAAACGGACCCGAGGGCACCACGATGTCGTAGTTGGTATGCCCGGTGAGCAGCTTGGTTTCGAGGATCTCGTTCGAGTCGAACACGTCGTAGTTGACGTGGATGCCGTATTCCTTCTGAAAATCGGCGATCACCGCGGGCTGGATGTAATCGGACCAGTTGTAGACGTTGAGCACCTTGTCCGCCTCGCTGGCGGCGCCGCCGTGCGCCTGTGGGCGCGAACAGCCGCTCGCCGCCAGCAGCGCGGCTGCGGCGCAGACACCGAAGGCTGGAGGCACACGGCTCACGGATTCTTCTTATATATCAGGGCGGCCCTTCGGCTCCAGACGCAGCCGGCCGCCGGGCGGCTCGCGTCCGCCCTCAGACATTGAGCAGCAGGTGCTCGCGCTCCCAGGAGCTGATCACCTGCAGGAACACCTCGTACTCGGCCTGCTTGACGATGGTGAAGGCCTCGACAAATGCCTCGCCGAGCAGCTTCACCAGCGGCTCGCAGGCGCGCAGCTCGCGCAGCGCCTCGTCCAGCGAGCGCGGCAGCCCAAACGGCAGATCGTGCGCGCTGCCGACGATCGGATCCGACGGCTGCGTGCCCTCGGTCATGCCGAGGTAGCCGCAGGCAAGCGAGGCGGCGATGGCGATGTAGGGATTGGCATCCGCGCCGCCGACGCGATTCTCGACGCGGCGCGCCTGCGCGTCCGACATCGGTACGCGCAGTCCGGCGGTACGGTTGTCGTAGCCCCAGTGCACATTGATGGGCGCCGACAGGTAGCGCGTCAGACGCCGGTAGGAGTTCACGTTGGCGCAGAACAGCGCCAGCGCCGCAGGCATGTACTTCTGCAGTCCGCCGATGTGCGAGAAAAACAGCGCCGACGGCGTGCCGTCGGGGTTGCTGAAAATGTTCTTGCGGGTCTTCACGTCCACCACGCTCTGGTGGATGTGCATGGCGCTGCCGGGCTCCTTGGCGTGCGGCTTCGCCATGAAGGTGGCATACATCTTGTGGCGCAGTGCCGCCTCGCGCGCGGTGCGCTTGAAGATGAACACCTGGTCCGCCAGATCCATGGGCTGGCCGTGGATCAGGTTGATCTCCATCTGCGCCGGGCCGTCCTCGTGGATCAGGGTATCGATCTCGATGTCCTGGTCCTCGCAGAACTGGTAGATATCATCGAACAGCGGGTCGAACTCGTTGACCGCGGCGATGCTATAGGACTGGCGCCCCGGCTCGGAGCGCCCGGAGCGGCCCACCGGCGGTTTGAGCGGGTAGTCGGCGTCCTTGTTCTGCTCGACCAGATAGAACTCGAGCTCCGGCGCCACCACCGGCTCCCAGCCGCGCTGCGCGTACAGCTCCAGTATGTTGCGCAGCACGTGGCGCGGCGCCATGGTGACGCGCCGCCCGTCGGAGTAGAAGCAGTCGTGGATCACCTGCGCGGTCGGCTCGGCCGCCCACGGCACGCGCCGCACCGTCTTGGGATCGGCCTTGAGGACGATGTCGATCTCCGCCGGGCTCATGGCGTCGCCGGTCTCGGGCGGATAGTCCCCGGTCACCGTCTGCAGGAACACGCTCTCGGGCAGGCGCATGCCGCCGTCCTCGGCGAACTTCTCCGCGGGCATGATCTTGCCGCGCGCGATGCCGGCCATGTCCGGAATGATGGCCTCCACCTCGGAGATACCGTGATCGCGGAAGAATTGCCGGATCTCACTGACCATGGGAGGTCCTTTCACCTGGACTGCGCGCGCTCACGACTCGCGGCGCCGAAGGCCGCGAACAGCGCGCGCGAAAATGGGTTGCTCATCACCTGCCACTCCGGATGCCACTGCACCGCCAGCGCGAAGCTCGCCGCGCTGCGCACCCGGAAAGCCTCGATCACCCCGTCGGGTGCGCGCGCTTCCACCGCGAGTGCGCCGCCCAAGCGGTCGATGCCCTGGCTGTGCAGCGAATTCACGCGGATGCGATCGCCGGCGGCGAGGCCGCGCAGCACCCCGCCGGGCTCGAGTGTGACCTCGTGCGCCGGCCCGTACTGCACCTCGAGCGGCTGCGATTCGTCGTCGCGGTGATCGAGGTGCCCGGGGACCTGGTGCAGCTTCTGGTGCAGCGTACCGCCGTAGGCCACGTTCACCTCCTGAAAGCCGCGGCAGATGCCCAACACCGGCACCCCGGCGCTCACCGCCTTGCGGATCAGCGGCAGCGTCGTGGCATCGCGCGCCGGGTCGTGCAGCGTGCCCGGAGCGCTCGGTTCCCCCTGGTAGTGCTGCGGCTCGACGTTCGAAGGGCTGCCGGTGAACAGCAGCCCATCGAGCCGCTGCAGCAGCTCCTCGAAGCCGAGCTCCTCGGCGAGCGCGGGAATCAGCAGCGGCGCTGCGCCCGCGGCATCGACCACGGCGCGCGCGTACTTCTCCCCGACCATGTGAAAGGGATGCTTGCCGACCATGCGCCGGTCGGCGGGGATACCAATGAGTGGACGAACCGGTGCCATGGGCTCGGTGGCCGCGGCGCTGTTTAGGATATTAAACAAGCTGCCAGGGCGAAATCTCCCGCGTAGGGTCGTATTAGAGCACAGGTCGCAGGCGGAAGCCTCAGCTTGCGCGGGTCGCATAACTGCGGTAGAGGCTTGACTAAGGCCGTTCGAGGCCCTGCGGACGCGGCGGCCAGCCGCGGCGCGAATTTGCCCCACGGTCGGCCGGCTCGTTATCCTGCGCGCCTCTCGCGGCCTCCGGCCTTACGAATATCCTAAACACCCGCGAGATTCAGGCTCCGCATGTCCGCTTCCGGTTACATCCAGTCGTACTACACGGCGAGCGCAAATCCTGCGGCGCCGCGGGCCGCCCTCGCCGGCCGGGTCGACTGCGATGTCTGCGTGATCGGCGGCGGCATCGCCGGCTGCTCGGCGGCGCTGCACCTGGCCGAACAGGGACTGTCGGTCGTGCTGCTCGAGCAGGAGCGCATCGGCTGGGGTGCTTCCGGACGCAGCGGCGGGCAGGCCATCTTCGGCGTGGCCGCCGGCCAGCACAAACTCGAGCGGCTGATCGGTGCCGGGGGCGCACGCGCCGTGTGGGACGTGTCGGTCGAGGCGCTCGACCTGCTGCGCAGCCTGATCGCGCGCTTCGCCATCGATTGCGACTGGGTGAGCGGCTACCTGCTGACTGCCGTCAAGCAGCGGCAGCAGCGCGAGCTACAGGACGAGGTGCGCGAGCTGTGCGAGCGTTACGGTTACCGCAGCGTACGCTACCTGGAGCGCGCGGAGCTGCGGCAGACGCTGGCCACCGAGCGCTACCTCGGCGGCCTGTATGACAGCAACAGCGGGCACCTGCACCCGCTCAACTACACGCTGGGCCTGGCGCGCGCCGCCGAGCACCTCGGCGTGCGCATTTTCGAGGGCAGCCGCGCCACGCAGTTCGACCCCGCCGGCAACGGCCAGGTGCGCGTACTGACCGGCGCCGGCGAAGTGCGCGCGCGCTTCCTGGTGTTATGCGGCAATGTCTATCTTGGCCCGACCGCCCCGGCGCTGGCCGCCAAGATCATGGGAGTGGCCACCTACATCGTCGCGACCGAGCCGCTGGGCGCCGCACGCGCCCAGGAACTCATCGCCAACAACGCCGCGGTGAGCGACATGAACTGGGTGCTGGACTATTTCCGGCGCTCGGCCGATCAGCGCCTGCTGTTTGGCGGCCGCGTCAACTACTCGGGCCTGCGCTCCTTCGATGCGCCGGGCGCCACGCGCGTGCGCATGCTGCAGGTGTTTCCGCAGCTCGCCGGGGTGCACGTCGATTACGCCTGGGGGGGCGAGGTGGACATTACGCTCAATCGCGCCCCGCACTTCGGGCGGCTGGCAGCCAACGTGTATTTCCTGCAGGGTTTTTCCGGTCACGGCATCGCCCTCACCGGCATGGCGGGCAAACTGGTGGCCGAGGCGATCGGCGGCAGCGCGGCGCGCTTCGATGTGTTCGCGCGTATCCCGCACGCCAACTTCCCCGGCGGCGCGGCGCTGCGCCGCCCGGCGCTGGTGGCGGCGATGCTGTGGTATCGGCTCAGGGATCTGCTGTGAGCGCGCCGCGCGCCCACGCGCTCTGAATCGCAGTGCCCGCATGCAGCGCACCGTGCTCTACCGTCAGCTGATCACGCTGCTGTGGCTGGCGTGGGCGCTGTACTGGGTGGTCTCGGCCACCGGCAACAAGGTCACGCGGCGCCGGGAGTCGCTCGGCTCGCGCCTCGCGCACATTGTGCCGCTCACGCTCGGGGGCGTACTGCTCGCCTGGCACGCTGCGCCGGTGGGCGTCCTGAGAGACCGTCTGTGGCCAAGCTCGTTCACCGCCTATTGGATCGGTGTGGCGCTGATCGCGCTGGGCCTGGCCTTTTCGGTGTGGGCGCGCGTGCATCTCGGCAGCAACTGGAGCGGTTCGGTCACCGTCAAGGAGGCACACGAGCTGATCCGCTCAGGTCCGTACCGCTACGTGCGCCACCCCATCTACACGGGCCTGCTCGCCGCGGTGCTGGGCAGCGCCATCGCCTCGGGCACGGTGCGCGCCCTGCTCGGCCTGCTGATCATCGCGGTCGCGCTGGTGCGCAAATCGCGCATCGAGGAGCGCTTCATGCGCGAGACCTTCCCGGACGAGTACGCGCGCTATCGCGCGCAGACGCCGGCGCTCATTCCCTTCACAAAATTTCGGCGATCTGCACCGCGTTGAGCGCGGCCCCTTTGAGCAGCTGATCGCCGGCGACGAACAGCGAGATCGAGCGCCCGCTCGGGTCGCTCAGGTCCTGGCGGATGCGGCCCACCAGGATCTCGTCCCGTCCGCTGGCATCCTGCGGCATGGGAAAGTAGTTGCGCTCCGGATCGTCCACCAGCTTCACCCCGGCGGCGCCCGCGAGCAGCTCGCGCACCTCGGCGGGCGTGATCGGCCGCTCGCATTCGAAAGTCGCGGCTACCGAGTGAGCCCGCAGTACCGGCACGCGCACGCAGGTCGCCGTGATGCGCATCGTTGCATCGGCGAAGATCTTGCGCGTCTCCTGCATGACCTTGGTCTCTTCCTCGTTGTAGCCGGTCGCCGGATCGATGCGGGTGTTGTGACTGAAGAGGTTGAAGGCGTAAGGATGCGGCAGCACCTGCGGCTCGTAAGCGCGGTCCTCGAGGTAGGCCCGTGTCGACTCGCGCAGCTCCGCCATCGCCGCGGCCCCGGCGCCCGAAGCCGCCTGGTAGGTGGCGAGCATCAGCCGCACGATACGGTTGACCCGGTGGACGGGCCACAGCGGCGTGATCGAGATGATCGCGCAACAGTTGGGGTTGGCGATGATGCCGCGATGCGAGCGCACGGTGTGCGCGTTGATCTCCGGCACGACCAGCGGCACCTCGGCATCCATGCGGAACGCCGAGGAATTGTCGATCACCGTGGCGCCCGCGCGCACCGCGAGCGGCGCGAAGCGCTTCGAGGTGGCACCGCCCGCGGAGAACAGCGCGATGTCGACGCCCGCGAAGCTGTCGGCGCCGAGCTCGCGCACCGTGAGCGGCTGGCCGCGGAACTCGAGCCGCTTGCCGGCCGAGCGGCTGGAGGCGAACAGCCGCAGCTCGCTCAACGGGAAACGCCGCTGCTCGAGGCAACGCAGCAGCTCGACGCCGACGGCGCCGGTGGCGCCGACGATCGCTACTACCGGCGCGCGGCGGGAGGTCAGCTCGGACATGCGGGCAATTCTCCGGGTCATGCCGGGCACTGTAAAGGCAGCCGTTGCCCGTTGCGGCCGCCAGCGGGCGGTCCGGCGACGCAGGTCACGATCGGGCTGCGCGCTCAGGGACCATTTCCGTGACGGGATTCACCGGTCCGCGCGCCTCGCGGGACGTATTCTTGATCAAGGAGGATCCGATGCGACAGGCGCGGGCGGCGTTTGGCCTGGTGGTGCGCGGCGGCGTGCTCGCGGCGCTCGCCGCGCTCGCCTGCGGCAGCTGCCCGCTGCGCGCGCAGGAGGTCTACAAGTCGGTCGATGCGGACGGGCACGTGGTCTACTCCGACCGCGGCAACACCAAGACCGCTCCCAAGACCACCGTGCGCGTCGAGCAGCCGGATCCGGCCGAAGCCGCCCGACTTGCCAAGGAGCAGGAGCTCCTGAAGGCCGAAGACAGCGAGCGCACCCGGCAGCAGGCCACCGCCGACAAGAACAAGGCGCTGCAGGATCACAACAAGCAGCTGGCCTGCCAGAACGCCCGCAACTACTACTTTCGGCTGAAGGACACCGGACGCCTCTACAAGCGCGATGCCGACGGCAATCGCGTCTTCTACTCCGACGAGGAGGCCGACGGGATGCGCGAACAGGCGCGCCAGGCGATGGTCGGCGCCTGCGGAACCTGAAGCGGTCCGGCCACACGCGCCGTCGTGGCGGAGACAGCCGTGCGCGCGAGCCTGCTCAGAGCCTGTGGGGTGATAGTGCCGATGCTGCTGCTGGCGCTGCCCGCCGCCGCACCGCGGGCCCAGACCGCCTACCGGCACCGCGACGCCAACGGGCAGTGGGTATTCACCGATGCGGCCGGCGCGACCGCCCCGGCTGCCGATTCGATCAACCTCGCGCACGAGCCCGAAGCGGTGCACATTGCCGTCGAGCGCGCGGACACGAGCGATGGCACGCAGCTGATTGCCACCAGCAACTGTCTGTGCATCGTCACCGTACGGGTCGCGATCGAGCGATCCGAGCTGGCGCGGATGCCGGCCGGAGCGACCTACCAGGCCACGCTGCAGCCGGGAATCCGCAAGACGGTGGCGCAGGCGCCGCACAGCGGCGACGCCGACGCCGGGCTGCAGTTCACCTGGAGCGCCGCGCTCGGATCACCGCAGGCGGTGCACAGCCCGCCGCGTCCGTATCGTGCGCCCTTTGCCGTCGGAGCAACCTTCACGGTCACCCAGGCCTATCCGGTTCGCATCACACATGTCACGCCCGACAGTCAGTACGCAGTCGATTTCGCGCTGCCGGACGGAACGCCGGTGTACTCGGCGCGCGAGGGCACCGTGATCAACGTGCGCCACGACTCCTTCAGAGGCTCCGCGCAGGCGGCGATGCTCGACCAGGCCAATGTCATCCAGATTCTTCACGACGACGGCACCATCGCCGTATATGCCCACCTGCAGTGGGACTCGATCCGGGTACGGATCGGGCAGCGCGTGACGCGCGGGGAATACATCGCCAACTCCGGCAACACCGGCTTCACCACCGGGCCGCACCTGCACTTTGCAGTGTGGCGCAACGCCGGCACGGCCGATGTCTCCATCCCAGTGCAGTTCGCGCGCAGCAGCGGCGACGTTGGCGCGACGGCCGTCACCGGCACGCCGCTGACGGCCTACTAGCGCGCTCGCAGCTCATAGCACTGGTGAATCCGCGGGTTGCGCTCGAAATCCTTCGGTAAGGTGGCGGCCGACACGTCGCGGATGTCATAGCGCTCGCTGAGGCTCGACTCCAGGCGAAAGCGCTGCGCGTTGGTCGAGAAGACGATCAGGCCGCCGGCAGCCAGCAGCCGCGCACACGCCTCGATGAGCGCAGCGTGATCGCGGGCGACGTCGAGCACGCCCTCCATGCGCTTGGAATTGGAGAAGGTCGGCGGATCGAGAAATATCAGGTCAAAGCGCTCGGCCGCCCGCGCCGCCTCCGCCAGCCACACGCGGCAGTCGGCCTGCACGAAGCGGTGCGCGACCCCCGCCAGGGCGTTGAGCGCCAGATTGCGCTGCGCCCATTCCAGGTAGGTGCGCGACAGATCCACGCTGAGCGAACCGGCGGCACCGCCCGCCGCGCCATACACCGTGGCGCTGCCGGTGTAGGCGAACAGATTGAGAAAGCGCCTGCCGGCGCACAGCTCACGCAGCCGCGCGCGGGTGAGGCGCTGATCGAGGAACAGTCCGGTGTCGAGATAGTCATCGAAGTTGACCAGGAAGTTCAGACCGCCCTCGCTGACCGGCTGAAACTGCCCGCGTCGCGCCTGCTGGTCGTACTGCTCGCCGCGGCGTGTGCGCCGCCGCGTGCGCACGCGCATGCAGCGCGGATCGATCGCCGTAACGTCCGGCAGCACCGCCAGCACCTCGCCGCGGCGCTGCCGCACGGCATCGAGCGGGATCTCGGCCGGTGCCGCGTACTCCTGCACATACAGCCAGGTCGCGGCGGGCTCGAGCACCTGGTAGCGGTCGACCGCGAACGCGTACTCGGGCATGTCGGCATCGTAGATGCGGTAGCAGGAGACTCCGTTGCGCTCCGCCCAAGCGCGCAGCCGCTTCAGGTTCTTGGCGAGGCGATTGGCGAACATCTGCGCCCCCTTGGTCTGCCGCAGCTGCGCCGTGCCCTTGCCGAGCCGGCCGCCCTCGCGCTCGCTCTCGGGCGACACCCGAATGCGCAGCAGCCGGCACTCGATGCCGCCGTTCCACACCGCGTGGGTGCGCCACGCCCGCAGGCCGAGCTCGCTGCCGAGCTCGGGGGCGCCAGTCAGCACCGCCGCCTCCCATCCCTGGAAGCGCTCGCGCAGCCGCGCACCGAGCTCGCGGTGCAGGACGCCCACTGCGGCACGCTCGCCCAGTCGCACGCCGTAGGGTGGGTTGGTGCACAGCAGCCCCGGGCCTGCACTGAATCCGGGCGGCGGCGCGGCGGCGGCCAGCGGTGCAACTTCGAAGTGCAGCCGCTGCGCCAGTCCGGCGCGCACCGCGTTGGCACGGGCGGCGGCTACCGCGACGGCGTCGCGATCGCTGCCGTACACCTGCAGCGCCCGCGCCTCACCCTGGCGCGCGCGCTCGCCGGCCTCGACGCGCAGCTGCGCCCACAACGCGGCGTCGTGGCCGCGCCAGCCGAGAAAGCCGAAGTAATCGCGCGTGAGGCCCGGTGCGCGGTCGGCGGCGATCAGCGCCGCCTCGATGCACAAAGTACCCGAGCCGCAAAGCGGATCGAGGAATGCGGCGGCCGCGGCGGCCGCGGCGCCCCGCTGCGGTGCGCCCGCGGCACGCTGTGCGAGCGTATCCCAGCCGGCTCGCAGCAGCACGCCGGCTGCGACGTTCTCCTTGAGCGGCGCCTCGCCCGCACCGTGCCGATAGCCGCGGCGGCCGAGGCTTTCGCCGGCCAGGTCGATGGAGAGCGTGATCGCGGTACCGTGCGCATGCGCGTGCACGCGCACGTCCGGCCGCTCGGGCGCGATGTCCGGGCGCGTGCCGGTGGCAGCGCGCAGCGCGTCGACGATGCCGTCCTTGAGCTTCAGCGCCCCGAAGTGAGTATGCGTGATGGCCGGATGGCGGCCGCTGAAGTCGCACGCCAACGTGGCAGTGGGGCCGAGGTGCAACGTCCAGTCGATGGCGCGCACCGCCGCGTGGAATTCCTGCGCGTCGCGCGCCTCGAAGCGGGCGACTTCCAGGAACACGCGGCTGGCGACCCGCGACCACAGGCAGGCGCGGTAGGCGCACTCGAGGCCGCCGGTGAAGGCGACGCCGTTCGAGCGCTCACGCGTTTCCACTGCCCCACAGGCGGTGAGTTCGCGGGCCAGCAGGTCCGCAAAGCCGCGCGGCGCGCTGGCGAGCAGGCGGGGCGGGGCCGCGCTCACGCGCGCCGGTGGCCTGCGCGCGCGTGCCGTCGGATCCGCAGCCGGCGCTGTCCTACGACAGGTCGATCCACGTCGTCTTGAGCTCGGTGTACTTCTCGAGTGCGTGCAGCGACTTGTCGCGGCCGATGCCGGACTGCTTGAAGCCGCCGAACGGCACCGTCAGGTCGTCGGCGTCGTAGCAGTTGACGTACACCGTGCCGGCGCGCAGCGCGCGCGCCACGCGGTGCGCGGTGGTGACATCGCGCGTCCACACCGCGGCGGCGAGCCCGTAGATCACATCGTTGGCGATCTCGATCGCCTCGTCCACGGTCTTGAAGGTGATCGCCGACAGCACCGGTCCGAAGATCTCCTCGCGCGCAATGGTCATCCCCGGCCGCACGTCCTCGAATGCCGTAGGCTCGATGAAGTAGCCGCCGCTGTCCTCGCGCACGCGCCGGCCGCCGAAGCGGATGCGGGCGCCGTCGTTGCGGCCGGAGTCGATGTAGCCGAGCACGCGCTTCATCTGCGTCTCGTCGACGATGGCGCCGAGCCGCGTGGCGGGATCGAGCGGATCGCCCGGCTGCAGGGTGCGCGCGATCGCCTGCACCTTCTCGAGCACCGCTTCCTTGATGTCCTCCTGCAGCAGCAGCCGCGAGCCTGCGGAGCACATCTCGCCCTGGTTGAAGAAAATGGCGAAGGCGGCGGCGGTCGCGGCCTTGTCGAGATCCGGGTAGTCCGCCAGCACGATGTTGGGCGACTTGCCGCCGCACTCGAGCGAGACGCGCTTGAGGTTGGACTGGCCGGCGTACTGCATGATGGCGCGCCCGGTGGCGGTGGAACCGGTGAAGGCCACGCAATCGACGTCCATGTGCTGCGCCAGCGCCTTGCCGGCGGCCTGTCCCAGGCCCGGCACGACGTTCAGCACGCCGGGCGGCAACCCCGCGGCGACGGCGAGCTCGGCGAACTTGAGCGCGGTGAGCGGGGATTTCTCCGATGGCTTGAGCACCAGGGAATTGCCGCTCGCCAGGATAGGGCCGATCTTCCAGGCCGCCATCAGCAGCGGGAAATTCCACGGCACGATGGCGCCGACCACGCCGAGCGGCTCGCGCGTGATCAGCGCGAGTGCCTCGCGCGCGGTGGGCGCGACCTGGTCGTAGACCTTGTCGACGGCCTCGGCATACCACTGGATGCAGCGCGCCGCGCCCGGGATGTCGACCTTCAGGCTGTCGGCGATCGGCTTGCCCATGTCGAGCGTCTCGAGCAGCGCGAGCTCCTCGGCGTGCTCGAGAATCTTCTCGGCCAGCCGCAGCAGCACCTTCTTGCGCTTGGCGGGCGCGAAGTTCGCCCAGACTCCCTTGCGGAAGGCGGCGCGCGCGGACGTGACGGCGCGATCGATGTCCTCGTGGTCGCCGGCGGCGACCCGCGCCAGCAGCTTGCCGGTGGCGGGATTGATGCAGTCGAAAGTGGCTCCCGAGGCGGCATCGCGATAGTGCCCGTCGATGAAGGCCTGGGTGCGGAACTCGAGCGTGCGGGCACGATCGTGCCAGGAGATGGATTCGGCTTTGGCGTTCATGGCTCGTGCGCGGCTAGAAAGTTGGTGGCGTACAGGCGCTGATGATCTCACAGGGCTCGCGTCCGACGTTGCGGAAGCGGTGCGGCAGCTGGCTGGCAAAATAATAGGCTTCGCCGGGCACGAGCACGCGCGTGGCCCCGCCCACCGTGAGCTCAATGCGCCCGCGGATCACCACTCCGGCTTCCTCGCCGCGATGCGCGAGCATCTCCTCGCCGGTGGCGGCTCCGGCGGCGTAGCGCTCGTGCAGCAGCGTGAGCTGCCTGCCCGGCCGCTGGGCGGCTACCAGCCGCAGCGAGACCGCGGAATTGCCGAGCTCCACCAGCTCGTCGGCGCCAAAGAAGGCCTGCGGCGTCGCGCTCAGGTCCAGGGTGAAGAACTCCGCGAGCGACATGGGGACCCCGTCCAGCACCTTCTTGAGTGAGCTGACCGAGGGGCTGACGCGGTTCTGCTCGATCAGCGAGATGAGGCCATTGGTGACGCCTGCGCGCCGCGCGAGCTCGCGCTGGGACAGGCCGAAGGTGGTGCGGACGCTGCGCAAGCGGGCGCCGACATCGATGCTCAGGCTGTCTATTATCTTAGACAATAGGGGCGAAAATATGGCTCCGGTGGTTTCAATTGTCCACTTTATTTATCATTCGGGCCCCACAGCCGGTGATTCTGACCGTCATGCCCACCCCCACCGCCAGCCCGAACCGCGCCGACCTCGAGGCCCTGTGGATGCCGTTCACGGCCAACCGCCAGTACAAGTCCGCCCCACGCCTGCTGCAGCGGGCGAGCGGCATGCACTACTGGACCCCGGAAGGGCGGCAGATTCTCGATGGCGTCGCGGGGCTGTGGTGCGTCAACGCCGGCCACGGGCGACGCGAGATCACTCAGGCCGTTGCCGCACAGCTCGAGACGCTCGACTACGCACCGATGTTCCAGATGGGACACCCGCAGGCGTTCGCGCTCGCCAACGAGCTGGTCAAAGTCGCCCCCGGCGGACTCGATCACGTGTTCTTCACCAACTCGGGGTCCGAGTCGGTCGACACGGCGCTGAAGATTGCACTCGCCTGGCACCGTGTGCGCGGCGAGGCCTCGCGCACGCGCCTGCTCGGCCGCGAGCGCGGCTACCATGGTGTCGGCTTCGGCGGCATCTCCGTCGGTGGCATCGCGGCCAACCGCCGCATGTGGTCGGCCACACTGCTGCCGGGCGTCGACCACCTGGCGCACACCCACGATCCGGTGCGCAATGCCTTCTCGCGTGGACTGCCGCAGCACGGAGCACAGCTCGCCGACGAGCTCGAGCGGCTGGTGATGCTGCACGATCCCTCCAACATTGCCGCACTGATCGTCGAGCCCATTGCCGCATCGGGCGGCGTGTTGCTGCCACCGCGCGGCTACCTGCAGCGCCTGCGCGAGATCTGCACTCGTCACGGGATCCTGCTGATCTTCGACGAAGTCATCACCGGCTTCGGCCGCACCGGCTCGCCGTTCGCCGCGCAGGAGTTCGGCGTAACGCCCGACCTGATCACGCTCGCCAAGGGTCTCACCAACGGTTGCCTGCCGATGGGAGCGGTGCTGCTGAGTAAGCCGATCTACGAAGCCTTCATGCACGGTGGGGAAGGCATCGAGCTGTTCCACGGCTACACCTACTCGGCACACCCTGCAGCCTGCGCCGCAGGCCTCGCGACGCTCGAGCTGTACCAGCGCGAGGGACTGCTGACGCGCGCCGCCTCACTGGCGAAATACTGGGAGGATGCGGCGCACGCGTTGCGCGACCTGCCGCACGTGGTGGACATCCGCAATTACGGACTGATTCTCGGGCTCGAGCTCGCTGCCATCCCCGGCAAGGCGGGCGCACGGGCCTACGAGGTGTTCACCCGCTGCTTCGAGCGCGGCGTGCTGGTGCGCCAGACGGGCGACATCATTGCGCTGTCGCCGCCGCTCATCATCGAGAAGGCGCAGATCGAGCAGATCTTCGCCACCCTCGGCGAGGTGCTGCGCGCACTTTGACCGCGCGCCGGCGCAGCGCGCACGCCCGCTGCGCCGCGGCGCACCGCCGTGCGCAGCGCGGGCGGCTCTTCAGGCCTGCGGCTGCTGGCGGGCGCGGCGGACGCGTGCCAGCACTATCCAGGCGAGCGCCGCGATCACGACGGCGCCAGCCACCAACACTTCCATCTCGGACAGGGGAAACGCGCTGCTGCGCGAGGCAGCGACGGTTACGGTCACCACGGGACACCTCCCAGACAGGCAGGACTCCGACACACCGCGGCACGATCCCACCCTAGCGGCGCGAGCTGAAGCATGCCGTCGCGGATCTGCGATGCGTGTCTTGCGGGGGTTGTGTTATGTCACCGCCAGGCCGCCGCGCGCACCGTGCGGCGGGGCAACTTCAGATCTTCGCCTCGAAGATGGCGTAGATCTTGGCGCAGTCCTCGACGACTTCCCAGGTACCGTCGAAGCCCGCGGGCACCACGAATGCATCGCCGGGACCGAAGCTGCTGCGCTCGCCGCCGGCGCTCTCGATGATGACGCGCCCGGCGGTCATCACACACAACTCGTTCTCGGTATAGCGCACCCGCCACTTGCCGCGCGTCGCGGACCAGCGGCCGGCAAAGAACTGCTGCGTGGTGTCGCTGAAGAAATTGCGCACCTGCAGCTGCGGGGTGCCGGCGAGCAGCCGCTCGGCCGGCGGCTCGGACAGCTCGGCACTCATGTGCCCGTCGAGGCGGACGATGGCTGGACTCATGGTGCTGCCGCACAGGTGCTCATGCCAGGAAATTCTAGCGCGAAGGCGCGCCGCGGACCTGCCTTCCCGCGGCGCGCCGGCCCGCCAGGCGTGTGCTTCAGTCACGCCGCGCCACCTCGCCGGAGCCGGGCAGCTGCAGGCGCACCGTCACGCGGCGGTCGAAAGCGTAGCCGTCCAGGTCGCCGGCGGCGCTGGCCGATTCGCTCCTGCCGTGCGCCTCGACGACGATGCGCTCGCGCGTCACGCCGGCGAGCGTCAGCACGTCCGCAACGCTCTGCGCCCGTCGCAGCGACAGCGCGTCGTTCCAGGCGTCCGAGCCGCGCGGATCGGCGTAGCCGGCAACCCGTACCTGCGCCCCGGGCATCGAAGCGGCGAGCGCCCCGAGCTTCAGCAGCGGCGGCATGGCCTGCGCGGTGACCGCCGCATCATCGGTGCGGAAGCTGACATCCACGCCAAGCTCGTCGGCATTCTGCAGCGTGCGATCGAGCTGCGCGATGCTCGCCGTGAGGCGCGTGCGCTCCGCTTCGCTCTTGTCGAGATCCTGCGCCAGCGCCGCCCTGGCCTGCGCCTGGCGGTGATACCGGTCGCCGAGCAGCGCGCCGACCCCGCCGCCCACTACCGCGCCCACCGGCCCCGCCACCACCGCGCCGAGCGCCACGCCGGCCACGACGCCGGCATTTTCCTGCTTCGACGCCTGACCGCGCTCGTCGCCGGCCTGCGCGGCGTGCGCCGGCAAGGCGCCCACCAGCGCCAGCGCCAGCGTTCCGGCACGCAATCCCCCCATCAGTGAATTCATGGCATCTGCTCCTCGTGGTTGCAACAAAACCGCCGTTTCCGCTACGACTAACATTGCAGCGCCGCGCGCGGCATACGCGGTGCTGCAAAAGCGGCGCGGCAGCGATGATTTGTGGCGGAACATGGCAGGCGCGGGGGATCGCATATACTGGCCGTCCCCAGGGCGCATGGCGCGGAAGTTCCTCATGCCGGAGCACAAACAGGCGCGCGGGATGCGCGCGGTACGAGTGTTGCTCGCCGCCCTGACGGGCAGCGCCTGCGCGGTGACCGCGGTGGCGGCGGGCAGCGGGGCTGCAGCGGCAACTGCCGCGCCGCCGGCACCCTCAGCCGGCGCGGTCAGCGACGATCACGATGTGTTGCGCGCGACACTCGCCAACGGACTGCGTGTCGTGATCGTGCGCAACGCGCTCGCCCCGGTTGTGGCCACCTCGGTCAACTACCTGGCCGGCTCGGACGAGGCGCCCGCCGGCTTCCCCGGTACCGCGCACGCGGAAGAGCACATGATGTTCCGCGGCAGCCCGGGACTCACCGCCGATCAGCTCGCCGATATCGGCAGCATCGTCGGCGGGGACTTCAATGCCAACACGCGCGAAGGCCTCACGCAGTACCTGTTCACCGTGCCCGCGGAGGACCTCGACGTGGCGCTGCACATCGAGGCGCTGCGCATGCGCGCGGTGCTCGATACGCCGCGCGAGTGGCGCCAGGAGCGCGGCGCCATCGAGCAGGAAGTGGCGCAGGACCTGTCGGAGCCCGGTTACATCCTCTATCAGAAGCTGCGCGCGCGGATGTTCGCCGGCACCCCCTATGCCCACGACGCGCTCGGGACGCGACCGTCGTTCGAGCAGACCACCGCCGCCATGCTCAAGCGCTTCCACGACACCTGGTATGCGCCCAACAACGCGATCCTGGTGATCGCGGGCAACGTCGAGCCGGCCGCGGCCCTCACCCAGGTGCGGCTGCTGTTCGACGACATCCCCGCACGGCCGCTGCCGCCGAAGCCGACGGTGCGCCTGCGGCCGGTGCAGCCGACCTCCTTCAGCGTCGATACCGACCGGCCGAGCGGCACACTGATGATCGCCATGCGCACGCCCGGTCCGCACACGGAGGATTTTGCCGCCCTCGAGGTGCTGGCGGACGTGCTGAGCAGCCGCCGCTTCGATCTCTATGCTCTGGTCCCGCAGGGCAAGGCAACCGCAGCCGAGTTCGCGCTCGACCCGCTGCCACAGGCGGGGCTGGCGTACGCGGCACTTTCCTTCACCACCGGCGACGATCCCGCGCAACTCGAACGCGAGGTGCGCGCCATCCTCGCGCGCGTGGCGACTTCGGGCGTCCCGGCCGAGCTGGTGGACGCCGCCAAGCTGCAGGAGCGCAGTGCCGCACAGTTCCAGCGCAATTCCATACCCGAGCTCGCCTCGGTCTGGTCCGATGCGCTCGCGCTCTATGGCCTGAGCTCCCCGGACGAGGACCTGCAACGTATCGAGCGGGTGAGCGTTGCGGATGTCGCCCGGGTGGCGCGCAAGTACCTCGATCTCGAGCATGCCGTCACCGGCGTAATGCGCCCGCGCGGCTCGGGCGCGCCGGTGGCCGCGCACGGCGGTTTCGGCGGACAGGAGGCGATCTCGCTCGGTGAAGCCCATCCGACCGCCTTGCCGCCGTGGGCCGAGAAGGCGCTGCAGCGCCTGGAGGTGCCGGCATCCACGCTGCACCCGATCGTTAGCACGTTGCCGAACGGCCTGCTGCTCATCGTGCAACCGGAGGATGTGAGTGACACGGTCAGCGTGTACGGCCACATCCGTAACCGTCCGGAGACCGAAGAGCGCCCGGGCGAGGAAGGCGTGGCGCAGGTGCTCGAGCGGCTGCTGACCTATGGCAGCGAGCACCTCGATCGCGTGGCGTTCCAGCAGGCGCTGGATGCGATCGGCGCGCGCGAGCATGCCGGTACGGATTTCTCCGTGCAGGTGCTCGCCGAGCACTTCGAGCGCGCAGCGGAGCTGCTCGCCGACAACGAGCTGCACCCGGCACTACCGGACGCGGCGCTGGCGGTGATCCGCAACCAGGTGGCGCTCGGCGTGGCGGCGCGCAACGCCAGCCCCGGATTCCTCACGCAGCGCTCGCTGCGCGCAGCGCTCTATCCGCCCGATGATCCGAGCCTGCGCATGTCGACTCCCGAGACGGTGCGCGCGCTCACCCCGGCTGCGGTGCGCGGCTACTACGCGACCGTGTTCCGTCCCGATCTGACTGCGGTGGTGGTGCTCGGCAAGATCGATCCGCAGCAGGCGCGCGCCACGATCGCGCAGCATTTCGGCGCCTGGAGCGGCAGCGGGCCGCCACCGGTCATCGACCTGCCGCCCGCGCCCGCCAATGCCGCCCGCAGCATTGCGGTACCGGACGCAAGCCGCGTGCAGGATCGCGTGGTGCTCGCACAGAACCTGGCGCTGAAGCGCACCGATCCCGACTACTACCCGCTCGAGCTGGGCAACGCCGTGCTCGGCGGCAGCTTCTATGCCACGCGCCTCAGCATCGACCTGCGCAAGAACGCCGGCCTGGTGTACAGCGTGGAGTCGGTGCTGCAGTCCGGGCGCACCCGCAGCATCTACCTGGTGCAGTACGCCAGCGACCCGCAGAACGTGGCGAAGGCGGCCGACATGATCGCCCGCGAGCTGAGCGTCATGCAGACGACGCCGGTCGGCGCCGACGAGCTGACACGCATCAAGGCGTTCCTGCTGCGGCAGATTCCCCTCAGCGAGGCGGGAGTAGACGAAATCGCGCGCGGCCTGCTGGGGCGCACTGATCTTGGTCTGCCGCTCGATGAGCCCACGCGTGCCGCGCAGCGCTATGTCGCCCTCGACGCCGCCGCGGTACAGGAGGCGTTCCGCAAGTGGCTGCGCCCGCAGGACCTGGTGCGGGTCAGCGAGGGTCCGGCACCACCTTAGACAGCGGCACGCGCTTGCCGGGCGCGTCCGCGAGCAGCGTGGCGAGTGCCTGCGGCGCTCCCGCGGCGCTGCCGTCGATGCGGCGCACCAGCCGCCCGTTGCCGTCGATCAGCAGCAGCGCCGGCACCGTCGGCACCTGAAACTCGCGGAACAGCCGCCCCGACTCATCGAGCGTCAGCGGGATCGCGACGTGGTACTGCTCGCGGTACTCGGCGAGATCCTCGCTGCTCGCCCACAGTCCCGAGGCCACACCGAGCCAGCGCACGCCGGCGTCGGTGCCGCGCTGCGCGAGCTGCTCGCGCGCGGCCCGGCAGTCGT
>Ga0210394_10001835_pt1 | contig 31758 bp, 29 predicted proteins | sample IncBWC12MmetaG_FD_160121 | JGI IMG/M metagenome (GOLD analysis project Ga0210394, IMG submission 160121) | Forest soil microbial communities from Barre Woods Harvard Forest LTER site, Petersham, Massachusetts, United States - Inc-BW-C-12-M | ecosystem: Environmental > Terrestrial > Soil >... | reverse complement strand
TATCACGGAGATGGCTACGAGTTCTTCCGTAACAACGTCCTGAATGCCAACGATTTTTTCTTTAATGCGGCAACACCGCAAGTGCCCCGGCCGGTTCTTCGCCAGAATCAGTACGGCGGCTCGTTCGGCGGGCCTGTTCCAAGATCAAAGGACTTCTTTTTCTTTGTGAATTATCAAGGAACGCGAGAGGCGTCCGGCATCTCCGCTGGAACAGTGCTGAACTCCCAGATTCCGGTCCTGCCGGCGACCCGTGACGCGGCAACGCTAGCGGCGACGTTTCTTCCGGCTGGCTTTTCAGCCTCGCAGATCAACCCCGTCGCACTGGCCTACCTTAACCTGCCAGCCTCGAAGTGCCCTCTGTTCAATGGCGGGAAGTTTTGCATTCCAACCGTCGCGGGAACTCCGGGGTTTAGCGGCCAGAGTGTCAACCTCGGCACGGTGACGGCGACTAGTGTAGGAGCATTTCAGGATGATCAGTACACGCTCACTGCCGACAAACAATTGACCGAAAAAGATAAGCTGACCGCGCGGTGGTTTTTGTCCGACAACAACGCTTCGCAACCCTTCGGCACGGGCGCTAACAATGCCAACAGCCTGCCTTTTGCGAAAGGTCTGCCGGGCTCGAACCGCTTTCTAAAACTGGGTTGGACGCGAGTATTCTCGAGTAACGTCGTAAATGATGCGCGCTTCGGGTTCAGCCGCTTCTTCTTCGCTCAAGATCCATCCGAGCCGATCCAACTGTCGGACATCGGAGCCACGCGCGGAAATTCCGCAGAATTCCCCGCTGCCTATCAATTAATTATCAGTGGCGGAGGTCCCCTAGTCCTCGGAACCGGTGTCAATGACAATCGCGGCGGGGCATTCAATACCTTTTACGAAGCAGACGACCTGTCCATCACGAAGGGGAAACACCTACTGCGTTTCGGAGTTGATGCTAGCCGATACCAGCTCAACCGCTTCAATAATTTTGCGCAGCGCGGCAGCGTCACTTTCAGCAACACAGCGGCGGGGGATGCATCACCGGGCTTTCTGAATCCCCCGGCGTTGAGCGGCTTCCAGAATTTCCTATTGGGCCGCGTGGATACAACTCAGGCGGAGGCCGGTTTCTCAAGCTTTCATTTCCGGGCCTTGGACTTTTCCGCCTATGTCCAGGACGACTGGAAAATTAGGCCGCGCCTCACCCTAAACCTCGGATTGCGCTGGGAAGGATTGAGCACCGCCCATGAACTCAATAGTTTTCTTTCGAACTTCCGGGGTCTCGAAGATGGGCAGACCGGGCCAATCAGCATCATTCACCCCGCGGGGAGCCCGAACGTCGGCACCCCCGGCGTCTCGAGCTGCACGCTGACGACTTGCTTCAGCGCCGGAAATTTTGCGCCTCGCGTGAGCTATGCCTGGGATGTCTTCGGCAATCAGAAAACCGTGATTCGCTCCGGCTACGGCATCTACTACCAGCGTGTCTCGAACCAATCGCTCCTGCAGACGGCTGGCGGCTTACCCTTCTCCGAAGCCATAAGCGCAGCGCCATTCTCTGTGACGCCGCAGAATCCATTTCCCAGCATCTTACCCAACTCTGCCTTCCCTCTGTCCACGGATCAGGTGGTACCCGCACTGATCGGTTTTAACGGAACAACGGGCGCACCGATCTTTCAGAGCGCAAGCGGAGGGCCGCTGTCGGGCTTCTTCTTCTTCCCTGTGCGGGATTTCCGTCCACCTTATGCGCAGCAATGGAACTTCAACATCCAGCGCGATCTTGGAAAGGGATGGCTTCTGGAAGTGGGATATGTGGGTACGCGCGGTTCGCACCTTCTAGGAACCGGTCGGCCTGCCAATCCCGGCCGGATCTGCACCACTGCCGCGCCCTGCATCCTTCCACCCTCCATTGCTGCAAACGTGAACGTCCCTGCGGGCACCCCTTTTGTAACGAAGAACCCTGACGGAACCATCGCCATCACGGGAAGTACTGCCGCAAACCTCGACGCTCGAGTACCGTCACAATTTCTCGGACTGGCGAATTCTCGCGGCTTCTTCCAGCTCCAGGACGGCAGCTCAACGTATCACGGGCTGCAGTCCACTCTGAGCCACCACTTCACGGGCAGCCTTTATTTCCAGGCTGCCTACACGTACTCCAAATCCATCGACAATGGCTCGGGATCAGTTTTCGGCGACGAACTGAATGGCTTGACTCAGTACGGCAACCTCCTGAACCCGAGCGGTCAGCGCGCGGTTTCGGATTTTGATCGCACGCACCGCTTCGTTGTCAGCTACAACTATGCATTGCCGATTGACAAACTGCTCCGCGGTCACGGTTCGACCAGGTTGGTAAACGGGTGGGCCGTCAATGGCGTCAGCACGTTCCAGTCGGGAACGCCGATCACAGTATTTGATGGCTCCACCTTCACACTCCAGGATCTTGATGGGATTAACGGGACCAATTTTGCAACTCTCGCGCCAGGCGCAACCCTGGCTTCAGCCGTTACGTCGGGGAGTATCGGGAGTCGACTGGGTTCCTATCTCAACCTAAGTGCATTCACGCCCGGGGGCAACTGCGTCAACAACCAGAATGTTGTGGTGCCATGCCAAATTAGCGGCGCACCGAACCCCGCAGCCGTCGGCGCGGCGATTGGGAACGTCGGGCGCAATACGTACCGCGGCCCCTTCCAAGAGAACTGGGATCTATCGATCACCAAGAATACCAAGGTCACGGAGGCCACTTCGGTGGACTTCCGCGCCGAGTTCTTCAATGCTTTTAACCACCCGGTATTCTCGGGTCCGCAATCCGGCGGATTCGGCTCAGCCACCGGCAATTTGGGTCTGGTTAACATCGCAAACGGATCGAGCGCCATTTTGTCAACGGCGAACCGTCCCCGGATCATCCAGTTTGCGATGAAGTTCAACTTCTGACGTGGATGTCCTCGCATTTGTGAATTAATCCTTCCGGCTCCAACTATGTGCTGGCGCCGGAAGGATCTAGATGACTCAAAGAAACTTCTCAACAGGTTGCTTGATTCGGGCGGTCCTGACAAAGAAAGCGAGCTGCGAAAAGAAATGGATACGACAAATCAATTCTTCTTGACGGAACAAGAGCTTACCAAAGTGATGCGGCGCGACGAGTCGAGGACCTTGCTCGAAAATGTGGGCATCCACGTCTCCCGCTACGGCCTGGTAGCTACTCTTCTTCTCATTGGAGTTCTCAAATTTACTACCGGTGAGGCGCAGGGCATCCAATCGCTCGTAGCGAGCAGTCCGTTGATGTTCTGGCTGTACAAAGTCTTCAGCCTTCAGGCCGTTTCGAATTTGATTGGAGTCATCGAGATTGCTATCGCCGTGCTCATCGCCTTGCGGCCATTTTCCGCGAGGCTCTCTTTTGTCGGCAGCATTGGGGCCATCATTACTTTCTTGCTTACGGTGAGTTTTCTCTTCTCGACGCCGGGAGCGTTCCAGTTTTCACACGGAGTCCCCTTGTTGGGAGACGCCGGCCAATTCCTCATCAAGGACGTAGTTCTCTTGGGCGCATCGATTTTCACTGCTGCGGAAGCACAAAAAGAATGATTAGCCGTTCACAATTTCCGTTATTGATTTGATCGATCAACTGAGCTCGACCCTCGCATTGCCACGAGGCAGAAGGAGAACTATGTCTGCCTCCACAGTGGGAGAGACACGGAAAATCAAGGTTCTGGTGGTGGGCGACTCTCCCCACTTGTTTTCGTCTTTTCGACGCTTAGAAAGGCTTGGGTGCGAATGCCACTTTGCAGAGTCGCATCGAGAAGTGAGCGCACTTCTCAGTCACACTAAGCTTGACATCGTACTCAGCCTATACACGCACCAAAGGCTATCTCAAATGATGGCTCTCCTGGCAGGTCGACGCGTAAGTATGTTCTATATGCTGCCCGCTGAAAAAGGTTGTTGGTGGCTGCCTGTTCTTCGAAATGGTGAAAACTGTCTCGGAACCCCCGCCATTCGCACAACTGAATTCACTTACGTTCTCATCGAGATCATAAAAGGCATCGCTACAGACGCCGCTTCAAGCCAGCCCTCGGTGGTTTGAACCTTCTAGTTCCGAGTATTTAACCGCGGCCCTACCTTCGTTGGCCCTATTCAGTTTTGCTGTCTTCCGCTTGCTTAGAATTTCATCAACGCTGAGCATTCCGAAACCTTTGCGAGAGTCGCGACTCTCATTTATTGCAGGCGTCAGTTTCCTCTGTGAGTTTGAGGCCACAGTCGAAATCGCATTGTCGACGCGACGATGAGGTTCAACGAAGTCTAAAAACGGTTAATGCACGACCGCGGTGGGCCGTCGCACGTTGTCCTCTTCGAGGAATCGCAAAAAAGGCAAATCCGAATGAAGGCAGCAATCAATTTTCGTGGCACAGGTGCTGGAGTTGAGCTCAAGAGTGTTGGCCTGAAAGGCTACTCACAACTGAGGGCGCAGCGCTCATTCACACAGGGGCAGCGTGCATCTCTACCGGAGCACACATCGGTAGAATCAAAAACGGACAAACCCCAAAGTTCACCCGTGAGCGAGGCCATTCGGTTGGCCCAGCATGGCGACCCAGGAGCTTTTGAAATTATTTATCAAGAGCACTGCCGCCGAGTGTATGCGCTTTGCTTGCGCATGCTAGGAGATCCCATCGAAGCCGAGGATCTGGTCCAGGACGTGTTCATACTGCTATTCCGCAAAATCCATACCTTTCGCGGAGAATCAGCCTTCTCCACCTGGCTGCACCGGCTGACGGTTAATCTCGTGCTGATGCGCCTCCGCAAGAAGTCGCCACCAATGGTTTCGATCGAAGCGACTACCGACCTAGACGATGAAACTAGCTCGCCGACCATCGATCTTGGTGCGCCCGACTTAATGCTCGAGGGATCGGTTGACAGAGTGAATCTCGAACGCTGCATCGAGCGGTTACCCGCGGGCTACCGCGCAATATTCATCTTGCACGATGTCCAGGGGTTCCAACACACAGAGATTGCCGCGATAGTTGGGCGCTCGGTCGGTGATTCGAAGTCGCAGTTGCACAAAGCTCGCATGCGGCTGCGGGAACTTCTTTACGAGGTTCAGCGAGAAAACCTCCGAGATGAGCGCCTTGCAGGCCGCAAGCTGCGTTGCCCGGTCCCGCACGGCATTGTTCCCCTTGACGGCCAACAACGCTTGATATTGAAGGAGGATAGAAAGTGATAGCTACAAGGTTTTTGGTACTGGTTGACGCGAAGACGGCGGACCTCGCGACCCCGCAAGAAAGGTTGAAGGATGGTCGAAGGCTAGGGACATCGACATTTGTTTCTGAATCGAAGCAAGCTGGTTTTGCACCTCCTAAGGGGTTGTTCGCGGAGGCGATGCTGGAGAATAGTCCGACTAGACCACCGCGCCGCGTGGGTGATTTTGTTGTCTCTGCAACGCTGCAACTCCTTTTTCTTGCCCTGCTGCTCTTGGTTCCGCTTTACTTCAGCGAAGGGATCGATGTCCATCAGTTGAATAAGACTTTTCTCGCGGCGCCTCCTCCCGCGCCAGCTCCACCGCCGGCATTCGCTTCGTCACGGTCGGTCGCGCCAAAACCCAGAGTCTTGTCGGTGTCGGGGAAGTTGCTTGCGCCAAGAGTCATACCGCGTCAGATCGCTCGTCTTAGCGAAGAGCCAGACGGAAACGATTTGGCCGAGGCCATCGCCCCGGGCGAAGGCGTTACCGGTGGGGTTCCTGGAGGATTGCCTGGTGGCGTGATCGGCGGAGTCCTTTCCGGCGCTGCCCCTCCAGCTCCGGCTCCAGTCAGTGTGGCGCGGAAGGGTCCAATCCGTGTCGGTGGAAAGGTGAAGGCGCCGCGACTCATCTCTGCGCCCGACCTGGTCTACCCTGTCCTGGCCCGAAAGGCCAGGATCGGCGGCGCGGTTGTGATTGACGCGGTGATCGACGAGCAGGGAAATGTAGTTGAAATGCAGACGGTGTCCGGACAACCGCTACTTGTAATTGCCGCGATGGAGGCGCTTCGCCATTGGAAGTACGAGCCGACGACCCTGGGCGGGGAAGCTATTCCAGTGCGTTTGCTCGTGACCATTGCGTTCGATTGGAAGAACCGTCGTGAGTAGCCTAAAGATGAAGAAGAGAAAGCTATCTTTCTCCAAAATCATTTGGGTATTCAGCCTGTTCCTGACGTTGTTTCCCTTCGCCGTGAAGGCGAGGGTGATCGGCGCGAGCAAGGATAAGTGCTTGAGAGACGACTCCCAGGCAATTAGTCGCGTCTTCGGCCCCGCTGAAACGACCGGAGCCCTTCACTCGGCCTCAGATGTGAGTTCCGCGCCGATTCATTTTGAGCTTGCGGACAGTCTCGTCTACATGCAGGCGAGCGTAAACGGATCGATGCCGCTCTGGATGATGTTGGACACGGGCGCGAGTGTTACGGTTTTCGACGAATCCGTCTCGAAAACGCTTGGCATTCGTTTTCTCGGAGAAGGGAATGTTGATGGACCCGGGCAAGGGTCCACTCAAAAATGGGCATTCGCCAATCACACTACCCTCATGTTTGCGGGAAATGATCTGGGAGATCAAACTGTGGCGACCCTGCCTCTGGAATGGTTCTCGCGCCAAGTGGGCCGACGCACGGATGGATTCTTAGGCTCCAATGTATTCCGCAACTATGTCGTTGAAATTGATTACGCAAACCAGGTGCTCCGTCTTCACGATCCGGCAGCCTACTCGTATTCCGGCTCAGGTCAGCGTTTGCCGCTTCAATTCATCTGGGACGACATACCGACTGTCCGCGCGGAGGTTGTGGCGCAAGATGGGACAGCAATCACCGGTGTCTTCTTAGTTGATTCAGGAGCGACGACCGCGATTTGGCTTTCCAAGGCCTTCAGCAACGAACACCCTGAGTTTCTGTCAGCGCACGAGACAATTGAAGTCCCCAATGTGGTTGCCGTGGGAGGCGAGCTAAGCGCCCGTCTCGGACGCGTGCCGGCCATTCGACTCGGAGCATTCCTAGTCCCTATGCCACTTACGCAATTTACCCAGAATACTTCCGGGATTTTCGCAACCTCTGATATTGCGGGGACTATCGGGGCGCAAATGCTGCGGAGATTCACAGTCATATTCGACTATGCGCACAAAGAGATGATCATCGAACCAAACGAGCACTTCGGCGACCTATCCGACTAAGAGAAAAATGGACGCACCATGAAAATCAGCACGATCATGACTCGCGTTTTGTCCGTTTCGCTCATCTTAGTGCTGCTCCTTGGCTTCGCCATCTTGAGCTTACTGACGCCCTCCTTCGCCCAGTCCCTCGTCCCCGACGACGTGAAACACGACGCACCCGGTCAGGTCATCAAGCAGGGCCAATCCGTGCATCTCGACGTGGAACTGGCGCTTGTCAACGTTACAGTCACCGACCCGTACAACCGCTTGGTCACAGGTCTGGAGCCCGACAATTTCCGCATCTTCGAAGACAACATTGAGCAGGAAGTCGTGAATTTTTCCTCTGAAGATGTTCCCATCTCCATCGGTGTCATCCTTGATCACAGCGGCAGCATGGCCAACAAACTGGGCAAGGCCAAGCAAGCGGCCTTTCAATTCTTCAAAACCGCCAATCCACAGGACGAATTCTTTCTCGTGGGTTTCAACGACCACGCCGAACTCCTCAGTCCGTTCACCGAGAGCGTGGAAGATCTGCAGAGCCACATGCTCTATACCTCCGCAAAGGGGTCCACGGCGCTGCTTGATGCTATTTATCTGGGACTCAGTCAGATGAGGGGCGCACGGAACGCGAAACGGGCGTTGCTCATCATTTCTGACGGCGGCGATAATCATAGCCGGTACAGCGACAAAGATATCAAGCGGCTGGTGCGAGAAGCAGATACGCAGCTCTATTCCATCGGCATTTTTGACCCCTTCGAGTATCGCAGCCGAACGCCAGAGGAGCTCAACGGGCCGTCGCTGCTCAATGAAATGACGGAATTGACCGGTGGGCGCGCCTTCACCGTAGAGAATTTGAACGACTTGCCGGACATCGCCGCAAAGATCGGCATCGAGTTGCGCAACCAATATATTCTGGGATACCACCCAAGCCACAAGGCGCGCGACGCGCGGTGGCGCAAGATCAAGATCAAGCTGCGCGCACCCAAGGGACTTCCTCCCCTAACGGCGTACGCGAAGACAGGTTATTACGCGCCCAGCCGTTAGGAGTGGCAAAAACAAAGAACTGCTTGCTCTCCCCTTCAGGCAGCCTTGCCATTCGAGAGTTTCGAATCCAATTCATGTTGAACATGTCGGAAACCTTTGTGAAGTCCGCGAGTCTCATTCAATGGACGGAACAGTTTGTAAGAGCGTTCGGGGCCGCATCGAAATCGCAACAAAAGCTAGTTCGGTTAAACCGGCGGCGAGATTCGCGATCTCCGAGGTGGACAGAGTGTCCTGACGGCGTTCCGCGCCTCATTCTAAATCGACGGGAGAATTTGAAAATGACGAAAACGACAAAAGCCATGCTGGCGGGAGCCGCGTTTGCCGGTTTAATCGCCGGCAGCGGAGCCGCAGTCAAGGCTTCAACTCTGCTTCCTTCGCTGAAGACTTCTTTCAGCGCCCAGGAGCAGAGCCAGGACCAGAGCAAGGACAAGAAGGACGACAAGCAGGCCAAAGAAAAGCACGCTTGCAAAGGCCAGAACTCCTGCAAGGGCAAGGGCGGCTGCAAGGCGGGTGACAACGGTTGCAAAGGCGAAAACTCTTGCAAGGGCAAGGGTGGTTGCGCAACCGATGGTTCCAAGAAGCCGCAGTAACAGCATCAAATCGGTTGTCACTTTGGGTGGAGGGCTGGGTACATTGTCACCAGCCCTCTTTACTTCAGGCCACCACGAGGAGTTAGTCCAACGGCGAATCCCCTTCAAGGCATTGCAGGTGGTTCGTTGGACTTGAGACATGGAAATACCCCGACTCTTCGCCGGTCCACCTTTTTAACGTTTCGAGTCGCACCCGGGTTCGATCACCATTGGCGGTCCACTGGCCTCGCTTTTCCGGGATTCCACGACGAACTCCGGTTCAAAACCTCGGAAACCTTTTGACGGCTCGTGACTCTCATTCTCCGGGCCGAGCACTCTCTTTAGGGCGTTCAAGACTGCCTCGAACTCGAGTCGAAGAGTAGTTTCGCCAAGCCGGGCAGCAAGATTCGTGAACTAAAGGGCGGGAAGAGCGTTCGGAAGGTGTTTGGCACCTCATTCTGATCGACAGGAGACTACGCGTATGACGAAGACGACAAAGGCTTTGCTCGCTGGCGCAGCGTTCGCGGGGTTGTTCGCCGGGACCGGTGCGGCAATCAAGGCCTCGACTCTGCTCCCCTCGCTGAAGACTTCTTTCAGCGCTTCGGATCAGGACCAGAACCAGGACCAGAAGTCGGAGAAGGCTAAGGACAAAAAGGACAGGCACGCTTGTAAAGGCCAAAACTCCTGCAAGGGTAAGGGCGGCTGCAAGGCGGGCGACAACGGCTGCAAAAACAAGAACTCCTGCAAGGGCAAAGGCGGTTGCAGAACTGACGGCGGGCTTAAGCCGGCGGAAAAAGCTCCTTCGGCCTAGCCCTGAAATAACACTATTCTCCCAGGGGCGAGGGTCGCGCCAAGCAGCGCAACCTTTGCCCTAGGGAGCGAACTGGAGCCTCGCATGCCTGCGAATCGATTCAATAACTTCACCGACTATGGGATTGGGATTGGTCTGCGCGCTCCGCACTACGATCACATCCTGACTCGAAAGCCGGTCGTAGACTGGTTCGAAATCATTTCCGAGAACTTCATGATTGACGGGGGGCGCCCGCTCCACGTCCTCTATCAAATATTGGAACAATACAGAGTCGTGCAGCACGGAGTTTCGATGTATTTCGGTTCGGCCGGCCGGCCCGACAGGGAACATCTTCGCCGCCTCAAGAACCTCGTCAAGCGAACCGGCACGCCCTGGGTGTCTGACCATCTCTGTTGGGGCAGCGTGGACGGAAGATATACCCATGACTTGCTTCCAATGCCATACACGTTTGAAGCGGCCAAGATTACCGCACAGAAGATTCGCGAGGTCCGGGACTTTCTCGAAGTCCCGGTCGCGGTTGAGAATGTCAGCAGCTACGCCGAATACCATGTGTCGGAGATGACCGAATGGGAATTTCTGAATGAAGTCGTGGAACGGGCTGACTGCGGAATTCTCTTGGATGTCAACAACATTTATGTCTCATCCCGAAACCACAATTTCGATCCGCTGACCTATATCAATAGCGTCCCCGCCGAACGGGTGGCGCAGATTCATATCGCCGGCCATTCGAAATTCCAGAAGTACATTTTGGACACACACGACCATCCGGTGATCGACCCTGTCTGGAAGCTTTACGACCGGGCCATCCGGCGCGCGGGGCACACGGCGACGCTGCTCGAATGGGATGACAGCATTCCCTCCTTCCAGGAAGTTCACAATGAGGCCCTGAAAGCCAATCGGTTTCTTGCCGAGACACAGTTGGGAGTTGCGGTATGAGGCTCGCCGCCCTGCAGAAAGCCGTGGCGCGGGCCGTCATGCAACCCTTGACACGGAACGAACGCATGCAGCGAGTCGCGCCCGGCGGAGAGCGGATGCATGCTTACGCCACCCGGTACATCAAGCCGAACGACCGCTTAAGTTCCTTCGACCGCCTCGAGATCTACAACCGGCAATACTGGTTTCGCGTTCTTGGTGGCCTTGCGGAAGATTTTCCTGGTCTGCGAGCGGTTCTTGGCGGGCAGCGGTTTGAATCCATGTGCAAGGCCTATCTTACGGAATGTCCCTCACGGTCGTTTACCCTTAGAAATCTGGGCGCGCGCTTGGAAACGTGGTTGCGTCAAAATCGGAGTTGGATATGCGATAGGCGCGTGCTTGCTCTCGATATGGTTCGTCTCGAATGGGCAGACATCGAAGCCTTCGACGGTCAGGCAAAGCCCCCCCTTCGCTCCGAGGATCTCCGTGAGATGGAGGCACCAAATCTCCAACTGAGCATCCAGCCTTATGTGCAACTGCTCGAGTTGCACTATCCCGTGGACGATTTGCTCTTGGAAGTGAAACGCGGAGACGACACTCCTGATTTTGCCAGCAACGCGATGCAGGAACGGAGAAAACGCACTAAGGTCCGGGCCGTCGCAAAGCTCGAACCTGCACAAATCTTTCTGGCAGTTCATCGGCTGGATTTCTCCGTCTATTTTCGCCGCATCGAGCCGGAAGAATTCTTCTTGCTCAACGCGGTACGAAACGGAAAAACGATCGAGCGCGCCATCGAATTGGCTTTCCGGAAGAGTTCCGTCCCTGCGGCCGACCGCGTGACATTTGTTCAACACTCGTTTCAGACCTGGGCGACTCTGGGCTGGTTTTGCAAACCCGATGAAAAGGTGCGCGGTGAGAAAAGCCGCGAGAAAGAGTATAGACAGAAATCATGAGTAGAATGATTGCAAAAGTTAGTCAGTGGCACGAGCAGTTCTTCGGTTTGGTCTCTTATCTTCAGTCGCCGTTGCTCCTCTTTGTCCGGCTGTATTGGGGATGGCAACTTGCTCAGAGCGGCTGGGGCAAGCTCCATCATCTGTCCAATGTCGGGGAGTATTTCGGTACACTTGGATTGCCGATGCCCGCGCAGATGGCCGTCTTTATTGCCTGCGTTGAGTTTTTCGGCGGCATTTTTCTCGCTCTGGGCTTGGCCTCCAGAATCACCGCCCTTGTGCTCACCGTGAATCTGACCATGGCTTACGTGATTGGAGATCGTGAGGCGCTGCTCTCTTTCTTTTCCGACCCGGACAAGTTCATTGCGGCGGCTCCCTTTGCATTCCTGCTGGTGTCCCTGGTCGTGCTGATTTTTGGCGCGGGCAAGGCCTCCTTGGACACGGCGATCGCATTTTTCTTTGGTTCCGGGCAGGCCAAGCAAGCGAATTCAGTTCCAGCCTGATCGCCCGCTTTTCCAGCACGATAGTACTCACGGTTATGAAATGCTCCGAACTCGTACGGCCGGCTTCTTTGCCCGGGTAGTCTTGGCTGCAATGTTTTATCTGGTTAGTTGCTCCTTTGTGTTTGCGAAGGATGAGATGACTTCAAGTTTGTTGATTGGAAACGCTCGGATTGACATCATGATCGAAGGCGGCACGCTGCGAATGCCTGCGAAGGATTTATTCCTCTGGGTCAAATCGGCCGCTGAGTCAGCGACTGCCTATTATGGCCGCTTTCCCGTGCCTCAAGTTTTGATTCGAATCGCTCTTTTCGAAGGACGAGGGGTCCGCAACGGCATGACATTTGGCGATCGAGGAGGAAGAATCACCATACGCCTCGGCAATGAGACTGTTCCTGCGGAACTTGCCTCGGACTGGATGCTGACCCACGAAATGGTTCACCTGGCTTTTCCCTCCCTGGACGAAGGCCATCATTGGATCGAAGAGGGCATAGCCACCTATGTCGAACCGATCGCTCGGATTCAAGCACGGCATCTCCAAACAGAGCAGATGTGGCTGGACCTTGTTCGGGACATGCCCCAAGGCCTTCCTCAGGCTGGGGATCGCGGACTCGATCACACGCACACTTGGGGGAGAACCTACTGGGGAGCGGCGCTGTTTTGTCTCCTCGCTGACGTTGAGATTCGCCGCCAGACAAACAGTGCGAAGGGTTTGGAGAATGCCCTTCGTGGCATTCTCGACGCCGGCGGCGACATCCGGAAGGAATGGAATCTTGAGGATGCCTTGAGAACCGGAGACCGCGCGGTCGGGGTAAGTGTTCTTCAGCCGCTGTACAAAAAAATGAAAGACAAGCCGGTGAGCGTGGACCTGGACAGCTTGTGGATGCAGCTTGGGGTCCGATCGGATGGAGCCAGTGTCCACTTCGATGATAGCGCCACACTGTCTGCAATCCGTCGAGCCATCACGGCAGGAGAATCCGCGGCGGCGCGGCATTCCCCGCCCTCCAAGCCTTTCACGGTATTTGCAGGCCGGGCCGTAGGCTCTCCGTGATTGGCCCGGCGAAGTGAGCCGTTTCAAGGGGTACGATTTGTCGGTGGCGGAAAAAACCGGACGATCAAGGGCCGATTCGAAACCAGTGCGTGTGGCCATTGCCCAATCCGCCCCCCCTTACCTGGACAAACGAGCGAGCCTCGCAAAGGCCTTGGATCTTATCCAGCAGGCGGCCAAGCGAGATGCACGGCTCGTAGCGTTCGGTGAAACTTGGCTGGCGGGCTATCCTGCGTGGCTGGATGTGTCTCCCGGCGCGGCACTGTGGGAAAACTCTTCCACGAAAGAGGTCTTCGCAAGGCTCAGGTGTAACAGCCTCGTAGTTCCCGGTGAAGAAGTGCATGCGCTCAGCGAAGCGGCCCGGGATCTCAAAATTGCGATTGTGATCGGAGCGAATGAGCGCGTGGATGCCGGTCCGGGAAACGGAACACTCTACAATGCGTTGCTCACTATTTCAGAGGATGGACGGCTCGCAAACCATCATAGGAAGCTCATCCCGACCTACACGGAACGGCTCGTGTGGGGTAATGGTGATGGCCACGGGTTAGACGCAGTGCCCACTTCTTCGGGGCGCGTTGGTGGATTGATTTGCTGGGAGCATTGGATGCCGCTCGCGCGCATGGCCATGCACAATTCCGGCGAGCACATTCACGTGGCGGTATGGCCGACGGTCCATGAATTGCATCAGCTGGCCAGCAGACACTACGCCTTCGAAGGCCGCTGCTTTGTCTTGGCCGTGGGTTTGATGATGCCGGCTGAGGATTTGCCTCGCGAGCTTCGCGATGGCGCAAAATTGCGGCCGGGTGAAGGCCAATGGATCGAGCGTGGAGGCAGCGCGATTATAGGCCCGGACACTCGGTATGTCCTCGATCCGGTGTTCGACCGCCAGGAGCTCCTCGTTTCAGATTTGGATCTGACTCAAATTGACCGGGAGAAGATGACCTTCGATGTTTCAGGGCACTATGCACGTCCCGACCTCTTTCGGTTTGAAAGGAAAAATACGGATGCGAGGTGAGAGGACGAATCAAGTTGAATTTAGAAAGGGGCAGGTAGAAAGTGCCTGAAGACTGTAATCAAGAGCGTAGATTTGAAGCATTGCGAAAGGAATTTGTGAATGAGTTTCAACGCACCAAAGAAATTGCCCACAGGCTCGTTGATGATCTGACAGCCATCAGCGGATACGCTGAGATCATGCTTACGAGTACCGAGCCCGTGCAGACATACACGGATCTCAAGAAAATCGTTGATCGAGCCAAGAAATCGATGGGCCTTGTTGCATGATTGCATCTCGAATTTGCACGAAGTGGGACGGAAACACTCATAACGCAGCCGCAAATTATTTCCCATGATTTCTACACTCCACTGGGGATTCCAATAAATCGAAAGGTCGGACTTGATGGGACACGAATTTCAGGGACAGAAACTGATCGTCGTCGGAGGAAGCAGCGGAATAGGCAGGGCAGTCGCCCAGCTCGTGCTTGAACTCGGAGGTAAGGTGGTCGTCATTGGGCGCCGCGTAGACAAGACAATCGCTGCGACCAAGGAACTCACTTCATACGGCCCGGTGATCGGCGAACCGGTGGACATAACCAACAGGGCTGAACGGATTGCGCTTATGGATCGTCTGGAGGCTCAACACGGCGACGCTACTATGCTGGTGAACGCGGCGGGCGTCTTTCTTCCCAAGCCGTTTCTTGAGCACACTGAGGCTGACTATGATCGCTACCTTGAAATCAACAGGGCGATCTTTTTCATCACGCAATGCGTTGCCAAGAACATGGTCGCTGGAAGGAAAGGTGGCTCCATTGTGAATATCGGCTCGATGTGGGCCAAGCAAGCTGTGCAAGCGACCCCGTCTTCGGCCTACTCGATGGCAAAGGCCGGACTGCATTCACTGACGCAGCATCTTGCCATGGAACTGGCAAGCGCTGGCATCCGAGTGAATGCGGTATCGCCTGCCGTCGTGCGCACTCCAATCTTTGAGGGTTTCGTTCCGAAAGAACAAGTCGACTCGGTTCTTCAGGGTTTCAACGGTTTCCACCCAATCGGCCGTATCGGACGCCCCGAAGAAGTTGCCGAAGCGGTTGCATTTCTGCTTTCGCACAAATCGTCCTGGGTCACTGGCGCGATTTGGGATGTCGACGGTGGCGTGATGGCTGGGCGCAATCAGTATCATTCCTGAAGGCTAGTGACAATGCGCCTCCGCTCCTCGTGAGAAAAGAGGCCGCGATTTCTCACGCGCATCACAAGGAAATATCCAATCGATTGCGGTCACCCGAGGGCCAGCCTGCTGTGCTTGGACGATAGGCCCTCACGTGGGAGCCTTCCGATCGGGCGCGCCCGAACGCGCGACGCAGCTCTGAACGAGCTGGTCCAGCTCCTCAAGACGGGAGTACGACATGAGGACGCAGTTTGGGTGCGTATTCCCGGTGATCAGTAGAGAAATCCTGTGCCTTGCGTCTCGCTCAAAAAAAAGGATTGTTTTCTTTGCCGTTGCTCCGAGGAGATAGCCGGTTTCGAAACCAAGCCCGAACGAGGACCCGGTGACCTCGGCGATGAACAGGTCGCACTGAGCCAGCCAGTTCATATCACGCGCAAATACTTCCTGAGGGGATACGCGGCGATCTGCCTCCCAGGCACTCTCGCTGACCAAGTGACTCGTGAGGACTTCGTGCCCCAAGGATTGGAGAGCGACCAGAATCTTCTTGGCTGCCTCGATCGAGGAACGATTCCCGGCAACCGTAAAACCCAAGTAGACTTTCATAACACAACAGAATACCCGTCGACGCCTGCGGCAGGTACTGTGCCCCCGTCATGCGAAGAGAGCGGTGACCGATAGTCGGAAGCTGCGTGCTGTACCCCAGTCAACACGACGCCCAGTAAGATTCACGAAAGGGAGAAAGGTTTCAGGAGAATCGAAGTTTGGAGAGCCTTTTCTTCATGCTTGAGATAGCGTTTGCTGCAGCCCTGTGAAAGGCCGTGGACATCCACTTTTGGTACGAACCTGTATTTGAGTTTAGACGCCGTGAAAAGAAGATTCCTTACTGCATGCATTCTGTTGGTTATGGCGGTTTCGGCTGGCTCGCGGAGGCTCAGCGCCAAACTCCGCGCCTCGCGAAAGCCACCTCAACTGGCACCCATGGTCCGATGCGGTCTTCGTGGAAGCCAGGCGTGGCCACTGTTTCGTCTTACTTGATCTCGAGGCTGTGTGGTGCCACTGGTGCCACGTAATGGATGCCAACACCTACAGTGATCCGGAAGTCATCAAGCTGTTGCAGGCACACTACATCACGGTCAAAGTGGATCAAGACTCCCGCCCGGATCTCTCGAACCGCTACGAAGATTACGGCTGGCCGGCGACAGTCGTTTTCGATGGCGATGGCCACGAGATTGTAAAACGCCAAGGTAATTTCGTTCGTTGAAACTTTCCGATTACTCGTGACTCTCATTAGCGTTAAACGGCAGACCGATCCTTCAAAGCACCGCGTAAGGGGCGGCGGGCCAGAGACTTGCGCTGGAAACGCTCCGAACTGGGAACCGGTTTGCTATGGGTGAACGAATCGAAAGGGGAATTGAATGATCGAACCAACGAAGAGACAAGAAAGCACTCCAGTGGGCAGTTCTCGTAAAAAGGCCATCCGCCTGATCCGGTCGGGCACCGCGGTTCTCTTATTCGCGGCTTCATGTACGGCACTCTATGGCCAAGCTCCCGACACAGTCAAGACTGCGGACAGCAAATCCCTGCTGTCTCCGCAGGAACAGAGCGCGCGGCGTGACCAAGCCTACGTGCGCGCGCTTCTGGAAAAGGGGAGCTCAGACGCGAAGGTCGAAGTCTCTCTAAAACTAACGAGTCGATTCACCAGCTTCAACTCGGCGGGTGACTTCCATGCGTATGCCACCAAGCTCATTACCGGAGAGAAGGCCACTCTGAAGCAGGTGAAACACGCTCAGCAAGCCGACAACCGTTCCCAAACACCGTCTGCGGCCGCCGTCGCAGGTAATTCCTCTGGAGTAGTAAGCGGAAATGTGGCCGCTCCGTCGAATCCCGTGGGAATCAGCAACGTGAAGATTTCTCAAGAGAGCAGCCAGAACAGCACTCAAGACACTACCTCAACGACCACTCCCGACAATAATCAGAGTCAGGCGGCAGTTTCCAATGCTCCTCCGGCAGTCTTCGGGGGCGGCATATTTGCTCCTACTGTCTCTGCTCCGTCGAATGGAGGCGGGTCCCTTCAGGCCGGTTCTGTGGGCACCAATTCGAACTCTTCTGTGACAGCAGCCGCTGGAACCTCGTCCGAGAATGTATCATCGAGTTCCGGTACGTTCAACTCTGATCAAGGCCCCGGACCGGGACCGATCGGACCGGGACCCGGGTGCAATTTGTTCCCGGCACCGCCCTCCGTCGGCGCTAGCGTTCCGCTGACTTACTTTGGGCCGCCGCCGTCGGAAACCAATCCGAGCCTGGTCGGTCCCGTGCAACTACTGAAGTCCGGGACCGTTGACGCGGCGCACGGAACCATCACCTTGCCGCTTTATTTGGGCCGCATGAAGGGCAGCGGGAAGAACGTCTGGTACATCTTGACCGATGTGGACGATCCAAACGTGGCTGCCGAGTTGGGCCTGAACTTCTCTGCAAAACTTACTTTCGCATCCAACGCGGCAAGAACTGCCAACCTCGCCGCGGATGGGACTCTCGTGTTTGATAAAGGCACAGTCGATTTCTCGCCTGTCCGCAGGATCGTTCCAGGACCTCCCGGAGCTGAATTTCCGCCGGTTTCTACTCAGCCTGGCGCTGTCGGCGATTCAGACTACAGTCCCTTTGTGCAGGTCGTAAATGCCGGAGGCGTGATTTATAACGCGCCTATCGTGGCTTTTGGTGTGGACGCCAGTCAAATCAACTTCCCCGACGGGAACGTGGACTATAGCAAGGTACACGACGAAGTCGTGGCGATCGATCCGATCAACCAGACGGTGACTATAAACCTGATCAATGGGTTTAGCTTCGGCCGGCCCGTGTGGTACATCTCGATGGACACGAGTATTCCGCTTGGCGCGGCCATCGAACACAACACATTCGCACCATTGATGCAACAGCTTCATCTGGGTGGGGATGACAGCTTCTCCAGCCCTATCGAGCGGATTTTCATCGGCACGAACGGCGCCGAGTCGGGAGGGTGCAACAATCCTCAACGGCAAGGTCTGTCGGCGGATTTGGCTGATGGTCACCGCCCGAATAATGTCCTTGGTGGAATCCCGACCATCGCGCTGGATTACAGCCCCGCTTGGGATGCCCAGTTGTTTGAATGGACCAAAGATGCAATCGAGAACGGTTTCCGTGGTCAGGTGCGCGAAGAGTTTCAAATTCTTACCTTCGTGCAAGATGGCCTGATCACTGGACCGGGTGGAAAACCATTCGGGAGTTCCGGCTTCGCCATCAACTGCCCGATTGCTCAACGCCTCGACTGACCAGCTGATCCCATCGAAATTCCAACTCGCTTCCGGTTCCGACACCGTGTCGGAACCGGAAGTTTTAGCTAGCATGCGAAGCCGGCGCACGATTCAGCGGGGAGTCCTGCATATTCGTTATCCAAGCCAGGCAGGAAAGCGAGCTCAGAAAATAATGGATACGGCTAACCAATTCTTACCCACAGAAGAAACGCTGGTGAAGGCGTTGATGCGCGCCAAGTCCACGAGCTCGTTGGAGAGAGTGGGAATCTATGTCTCGCGCTACGGCCTGACTCCGGAGTGAGCCGTCAAGTCATTCGAGACTGGTGTGGACATTCTTCGGACAAGACGATCGACCACTACACGAAGCTGTTGCGCCAGCATCACGCGCCTGAAATGGCCAAGCTGAAACCGTTGTTGGACCCAAGTTGGACCCAAGTTGGACCCAAGAAGATGTAACGCAGTCTTTGCTGAAGTTGTGGTATAACAGTTATACTAAGATGCGATTCCACTTCGACGAGCGGAAGAGCAAACGGTTAAAGGCGAACCCCAAACGGGGGATAGGGTTTGATGAGGCGCAGGAAATCTTTTCGCATCCCTACTATCTTGACCAGCGTTCCGACATGCCGGAGCAGTGCAGAGCTATCGGCTGGGTGGGAGAAAGATTATATGCGCTTATCTTTGAGGTGCGAGAAGACAAGGAAGGAGAGTATTACCACCTCGTGACTCTATGGAAAGCAACCGAGCAGGAGCGACAACTTTATGAAGAGCACTCGTAAACAGCCCGTGGCGGCAGAAACCATTGCGCGTCTCGCCGACAAGGGAAAGGATGTCTCGCGTTTTTTCACGAACTCAGGCCATATGATGGGCCCGATCCAACGGGTCAATGTAGATTTCGCGCCGCCAATGCTCAACGAACTGGACAACGCTGCAAGAGAACTGAACATCAGCCGCCAGGCGGTGATCAAAACCTTGATCCGACAGGCGCTTGACCAGCATTATCTGGCAACCGCACGCCAGCCCGCTGTGAAGGAGCGATAGGTCAGCAACCTACTCACGCGACGGAAGCGGCGGCAAAAGACGAGTATCGGATGGCGGGTAACGAATATCTCTACGACGTCCTCGGGCTGTACTGGGACTGGAAGGTCCAGCTACTACCTGGGGCGAAGAGATTGGCGTGAAAGTTTCTGCCACCGGAACCGACATCCCTCAAACCGCCCGGCGCGAAGCGGTCTACTTGCTCCGGTCGTTTTGAAGCTCCGCTTAGGTTGCTCCAATAGTGACCTGGAGACTGTGCGGTTTCCATCTCTCCTATCCCGTAGCTGTAGCCAATCTGGCGGGGCGGCCATAGCCGGCACTTCTATCTGCAAAGGCTCCGCCAAAGGTACAAACTGAATTGGGCATGTGTGAAAAAAGAGCCGACAAAACGTTATACGGATGCGGAGTGCCAAACCCTGTTTGCGTCTCTGTTTCCCGCGGGATTCGCGGGAAAAGATGTTCTCAAGGAGATTGCGCCCGAAGGATGGCTAGATTCCACACTCCAGTTCGTATTCCACCCGACGCTTGAGCAGGTCCACTGGGAATCCGTCCAGCTTCATCGCAACCTTCGGAACTGGCCGTGGTTTGCGAAAGACCGGCTGGACGAGCCGGAGCCCACGCTAGATAGTATTCACGCAGACTACAAGGACAGTCCTGTTGACACTGCGCGCGAGGTGCGAGAACTGGTCGCTAAGTGCTTGTGGGACGTGTTCTCGAACGAAAACAACGTGGTCGACCGAGATGGCGGGCTGGTGGACATTGGCTCCTGGCGTGGCGCCGCCGGATTCCTGGCCGACCAACTGAATCGCGAGACCGGGGAGCGGCAGTACGACTATATAGATTTCTACATGGGGACTTTCTGGGTCTCCGAGCGCGCCGACTTGACGCCCGTGTATGAGATGATCTTCCGGCGATTGAAGGATAGGTTGTTGGATTGGCGGTATCGTTTTCCGAAACTGTCCTTGATCGAATTTCCTTGCGAAAGACCGGACGGTCGAAGAAGCTATGAGCTCGAAAAAATGAGAGCTGATCTCGAACAGGCGCACTGCCAAGCAATCGACGATTTAAAGCTTGCGCCCGTGCCCGCCGTCGTGCTTGCGTACAGCAATATTTATGGCATCTTTCCCCATGGTTGGCCGCCATGGGAGTTCAACGAGCGTGACGATTGAGTTACGAACGATTTGTAGAGATCGCGCAAATAATCCGGCAGCACAAACACGAGCCGAAACTGCTCTGCCGTCTTCAGGTGAAGATCAGTCAGGATGTCGAAGGTCGGTTCTTGTGCACAGTGCGCCTATACCGTTCGAGTTCAGGAGTGAGCGCCACGATGCGCGCACCGAGCGCCCTGGCCTCGGAATCAATTTGCTGTAGAGCCTCCAGCTCCATATTGCAGTAAGGTCACCAGGCTCGAAAAACCCTGGATCGCAAATGAATCCGTGCTGAATTCAAAGGAGTTAACGTCAGGACCTGCCCTGCCTGACGTTGAGGGATTTTCATGAGGTTTCGCGGGCGTGCAGCAAGGCTAGAAGTCAATCCAATGGGTGAAAGTCCCATCGACAGAGCATTCCAGTGGCTGTCGTAGTTATATCCAGCGTCGAGAAGTGCGACCGACTCGATGGAAGCCTGGAAGTAAAAGTCCCGACGGCTGGGAAAATTCCCGGTCAGATCCGCGCAGGGGGCGAGCAACTTGACAGGCCGCAGCAGAAGTGAACCAGGAAGCCTCGTAAAACTTCACCTGCGAGAAGCGGATTGCAGCCGCGCCATCGCTCTACTCGACCGTGGGCCCTTAGAGGACAGGCTTGGAAATCCCGGGATTTCTGTGCAAGTTTTCCCCTCGACGGCGTTCTAGCAATCAGAGCGTAGCCAGCGATGAACCAACAGATCACTCCTCCAAAAATAGTAGGCCGTCGGTTGTGCTTTTCCGTGTGTTTGCTTGGCTGGTTCGTTGCTTCTCCTTCCTTCGGCCAGCATTGCCCTCACGGTCGCATCGACTTAGCGAAATTGGCCGCGGGAATGGAAGAGACCAAAGACCCAAACGTGATCCTGCGGTCCACGGCCATCGCCGGGCCTGCCGTAATCTCCGTGCTTCGTCGTATCTCAAAACCCGGAATGCCTCTGGATACGGTACCCGGAGCTGCTCAAGTGAGCCTGGCCAAGCTGGACGATGAGAAAGCGATGGCGGAACTGAATGCGGAACTCAACGGCAAAAACACTCACAGAGACCTGCGGCTAGCAATCCCGAAACTCCTTTTCGTGGACAACAGCAAATCCATCACGATCCTTCTAAAATTCCTGAACGCGTATCCCGACCCAATTATAGTTGGCTACGAGGTGGACAACCCCCATGACCTGCGGAGATTGTTGATCGTCGCGCTCACGGATATGGTCGAATATGCGGACGACCGGGCGTACGGCAAACACCCACGATCTACGGAGGAATGGGAGGACTCGTGGAAACACGGCAAGGCAACACCCACACCCCTTTCCCTCAGTATCGATTCGCAAAATCCGTATTTGGAATGTCTCTGCCGAAAAATTGAGTTCGGCTTTCCAATGGCGATGATTGATCTCGCAGCCACCGGGGATCCCCGGGTTGTGCCCATCCTGCTGAGGCTTAAGACGATCGGCTACCCGAATGAAGGTTATGCAGGATCGAGAGCACCGTACGTCTGGGTTCGCCACGACTATGTGGAGACATCGCTGGCGAAATGGGGCGATGCTGAGGAGTTTGCAATTCTCGAGCACGCACTTCAGGTAAACCAAACATCGATTCTGAAGCTGCAAGCCATTGGTGGCAAGAAAGCTGTGGCTGCGCTATTGGAGTCGAACACCAATCCCAATTACGGCATGTACAATCAGGCTCTGTTCAAGTCGCTCGCCGAGATGGTGCAAGATCCTCCCTTGCCAGGCAACGCAGATCCAACCGTCGAAAATCTGCACAAGTGGCGCGATTGGTGGGCTAGGAATAAGGACACGGCTAGACTCGTTTATCCGGCTCCTTACGAATAGGATTAAGAGAACTCTGCGGGTCGAATATGTATACGCGGGTGACTTTCATTTGTAGCGACGAAGACATCAATTGAAAGGAACAAGTTCTGCACGTGTTGGGCCAAGTCTAGCGAAACTCAGACTGCCTCGATCTAACTCGTAAGTTAAATTATACAAAAACGCTGTCATTGAGCAAGAAGGGGCTTGCGTGACACGCGGGAGTTGCAACGGCCCTCGCTCGGCAGCCTTCGTTGAAAAACGTCTTCGGTTCGCAGCCGGACACTCTTTTGATTTGTTGCCAGGTCGTATCAGTTCATGTCCCCAATCTTCCAACGCATTCTCTTGAAAAGGTCGCCTAACTATCACAAAATGGGGTTGTTTGCCGTAGCTCAACCGCAGCGCATTTAGCGGTGGTTCCGAAAGGTCATGGCGCGAATCTGCTTCCTGTAATAGAATGAAAACAAGAGCGTTGCGCGGTTCCCCGGTAGCTCAATGGTAGAGCATTCGGCTGTTAACCTAATGCTCATTCGTTGATTCTGCACCGTTTAACCCCGAAAAAGCTGCCTAAAACCGGGCCTAGTTGGACCCAATGTTGGACCCAAGGAATTGGCCCCGACTCGCATTCTGCCGAGCCGGGGTTTTTCTTTCGCTACTGCCATCCTGACATAGCCGAGAACCGAAGGCTTCGCTGCGAACTTTCCAGAACGCCGTTTCAACGAAGCCCCCACCCTTAATTTGATCGGTTCAGTCAACACTCATCTTCAGACGAGAGGTCGTCTTGCTGGATCCTCTGCCTCTGAGGCGATTGTGATGAAGCCTTTGATCTTTGCTCTCTGTGTTGTACTTGCGTTCGGCGGTGTCCGCGCTCAGACACCTGCCTGGCAGCCATCGCCGGGACATACGCAAATTCCGATATGGCCGGGGGCGGTGCCGGATGCACAGCCTGCCGCGGGGACGGAGGTCACCGCGACGGCGAAGAATCTGGTCGCCGGAAGGCCATGGGATTACGTGGAGAACGTATCGCGGCCTACAATGACGGTCTATTCCCCAACGGGAAAGAATACGGGCAGTGCGGTCGTCGTGTTTCCTGGCGGGGGCTATCAGATTCTGGCCATCAATCTGGAAGGCACGGAGGTCTGTGACTGGCTGACGTCCAAGGGGATCACATGTGTGCTGTCGAAGTACCGCGTGCCGAATTCGGGAATGCATTGGGATGAAGGGTGCCAGTGCCATCTGAGGCCGAAGGCGCCCACGGCGTTGGAGGATGCGCAGCGGACAATGGGGCTGGTGCGCTTGCACGCGGCGGAGTGGCACATTGATCCGCACAAGATTGGCGTGCTGGGATTTTCGGCAGGCGGGCACCTAGTGGCGGACATCAGCACGCATTTTGCGCAGCGTTTGTATCCGGCTGTGGATGCGGCGGACAAGGAGAGCTGCCGGCCCGATTTTGCAGTGGCGCTTTATCCGGGGCATCTGTGGATTGACGATAAAAAGTTTGAATTGAATCCGGATATTCGCGTCACAAGCGAGACGCCGCCGACGTTTATAGTGCAGGCGGAGGATGATTCTGTGGACAGCGTAAGTCACTCGCTGGTGTACTACGTCGCGCTGAAGAAGGCTGGGGTTCCCGTCGAGATGCATTTGTATGCGCATGGTGGGCATGCGTTCGGGCTGCGGCGCACCGAGCTTCCGATAACGGGATGGCCTCAGTTGGTGGAGACGTGGCTGGGGACGATCAGGATGATTTCGGAGTAGGCGCCCGGGGATCGGAGGCTTCTTGCGCTCTGCTTTGTAGTCCTAATAATAGCTACCATCTTGCATATAGGCTTAGACTCAGAAAGCTGTTGAAGAGGTCACAAAGAAATGAAGACACTACTCCAAAACAGAATCGAGGAACGCCGTGAAGAAGATTACCGTTGCTATTCTGCTGGTGTTGTTCGCGTGTACATGGGCGGGGTCAAAACCTAACCCGACAGAACCCAACCCGGCGGACTACACCACAACCGTACATGTCAGTGCATGCCACCTAAGCTTTGTGTCTGTCACCACACTCCAAAATCTAGATGTCGCCATTAATGGAAAGGGGTACCAGCTGCAAGCTGTATCAAATGACGGCGTATTGGCACTGGGCGACTACAAAGCGAAGCTCGTCCAAGATTTGCACAAGACTGCGTACGAATCGTCTCAAACCTATGAGCTTCTGTTCCCGGACATGAAAGTCAGAAAGTTCTCGGTCATCGGGCAATCCGAGTGACGGCAATTCCGTTGCCTGCCCTGGACCCCAAAGTGATTGATTAAAACCTTTCGTGTAGACTTCTTTCCCCGCTTCTACCCGCACCTACGGTGACAATCGGTTGCTCGGCGATGCGCCGGGGCACTTGTTTCTCGAACACGAAGCGGAAGACCTAGCATCCTTCCTTCAACTTTCAATGCTGAACGGCTGGGGTGGCTACGTCTTGACGGAAGCGAACTGTTGTCGGCACGGTGTCTGCTCGGAGATCACGGTTGTCCACCGGCATCAGGGCGGAGAAGGAGATGGTACGCCGTCACATTGCCGTTCGAAGAGAGCCGGAAGATGGCTTTGGCTTCCTGATCGCCGACCCAGACTCCCCCGGTAGAGTCGATGGCGACCGACGAGGGTTGCCGGAACTCCCGAGAATTCGAAACCGTCAGCAATCTACCGGTCTTCACGTCGGTACGCCACACCTTTCGTCCCACAGAGTCGACGATGACAAGCGTTTGTCCGCTCGGATCGAGCGCCAACCCGCTCGGTTGACCTCCGATCTTGAAGGTCCGCAAGATTTCTCTCGTTTGAACGTCCATGCCCAAAACGACGCCGGCTCGTTCATCGCCCACATAGAGGGTATGCCCGCCGGGATCGAACGCCAAAGGACCCAGGATTTGCGACTCCCGGAGACTGGTAAGAAGTTTGGTCGGACTGGCTCCCGGATCGTTCCAATCGAACGCGTAAATCTCATTCTTCAGAGCTCCCGAGAGAAAAAGTCGGTGGCCGGCTGGATCCGGAGCGATCCCCGTCAGGAGTGTCTTCGAAATCCAGGAACGTTCAAACTGCCGATTTGTGTAGCAAGCGAGCATGCCGATGGTCTCTTGCCCGAGCAGCACGTAAATCCGATCTTCCGATCCGACACGAACGGCCGCCAGGTCGATAGCTTGCCAGGAAGGGCGAAAAGCGGCGACCTTGACGGAATTTCCGATGTAGAGGTCGGCACCTCCGCCGGGAATGTAGAAGAGACCTTCGGTTCGATCGAGCGCATAAAGCCCCCCGGAAGCTGCAGGCCAAAGAGCCACAGGTTGAAGTAAATTGGGGGTATCCGCGCCCCTGAAAACCAGTGAGCCCGCGAAGATGCACACGATGGCGAGGAAACCCCACCGAAGAACGACCCGCCTTATCATGCACCCTCCGGAGTTTCTTCTGCCGGTTCGGGACCCGCCTTTGTGAGCCACTTCTCGAACCACTTTTCAATGACTTTAAATCCCAGAAAGACGGAAATGGCCCCGAGACAGAACGCGGGAATCAAAAGCGTCGGATTCAAGTTGACGACACCGATTTGAATCTTGGAGTTATCGAAGGAAAACAGCACAATCGCAATCAACTGAACCACTAGCGCTAGACCGATGTTTGGGCTCAAGTACCTAAGAAACTTCTTCAGACCGGAGTCTTTTCGCACGCCGAAAAACATAACGATTGCGGCAACCAGCGCGCCGAGGATGGAAACGCTCACGAGGGCGAAAAAGGAGGGATAGAAATAGACACTCCGGTAGACCTTGATCGGATGCGGAAATCCGCCCTGCGCGGGAACGTAATACACTGAAATCTCCAAGCGATCGGCAGCGTCGGGAAACGTTTCCGGTTCGCTCTTCGGATCGGAATTTTCACTCTCGCCGGTCTTCGAAAACGGCATCAGGGAATCTCGAAGAATGCCCCAGGCTCGCGGCTCCACGCTCCACACCAGGGTAACGTGATTGTTATTCTCGTCGGAACCCAGAACAATCGGGAGCGTTTTCTGCAACTTGGGTTGCGAAAGCCAATGGGAGTCAGAAACCTGGTCAATTGCGGCATCCGTGATTTTGACCGGCAAATGGTAGTTGTTGACGAGGTCCACGGAGATCGTATCGCCTGAAAGGTGGATTTTCGCGAGAGCGTCCGGCCTGGCCGATAAGAAGTTTCCCGACTTTAGGCTGTGCACGGGGAGAGACATATCGACGGTCCAGTCCTTGACACCATCCTCTAAATGGAGGAAAAGGCGTTTGAGCTGATCGGGAAAAGCGTCGTAGGGGACCGCTTGTATGGTGAATCGGGTTACCGGACTGTCCGAGGATGCAGAGGCGGACCGGACGTAAAATACGTAGTTTTCAAAGGCCGGATAGACCGTAATTTCGTCGACGCTGGTGAAGACGGTGAAGCGTTTGTCTTGCGTCTGGCCCGCCACCATCCGCCCGAGCGTTTCGGAGGGAACCGCAACTTCGATCGAACTCGTTTCGAGAAACGTTACCGCCGCCCCGTTGTCGAATCTGGCGTCCTCGATCCTTAGGTGCAGATCGGAGCCGAGGGTTCGCGCGGAAGAAGAAGACAAGAGCGACACGAGGGCGACGAGCGTCCTCGAAATCCCGGCTCGAGACGGTCCGCGAGAATAACGGCGAAACATTGACGGTACAGTATGCTTTACGCATCGAATGGTCAACCGCGGTTCCCGATGGGTTCCCGCTACCTGTGGTCCGCGAGAATTCCATGCAGCGATTTTCAATAATATGTGTTAGTGCAGCCTCCCTCTTCTTGAATGTCGTTGATTTCAAAGGCATTCAGGCCGGATAGCATTTTGACGACGGACAGGGCACGTCTTTGATCATCACGTCTCGGAACGCCGGAATGTTCTTTGGCGATAAAAAGCGCACAATTATTGACTATGTGACTCTTGAGCGTGCGCTGAAGAAATGTGATGGGAATATGGCTTTTTTGTTGAGGATCTTCGTACGTTTCTCTGATTCACCATAGCGGTTCCACCCATGTTGCGGCGGGCTATCGCCAAAACGCGAAGCTCAGACTGGTCGGTCCCGGTAAACGCCGTACATGTCCAAGTGGAAACGAATCGCCACAACGTGTAAGGTCAAACTGAACGGGTTTTCCCCTCTATGGCTCTGCTCGCGCTTTTCGCCTTGCTGGTTTCGTGGCAAACGGCGGATCAGATTCCTCCGATTGGAATCATCGACTTTTACGGAATTCGCAGCGTGCCTGAAGCACAAGTCCGCCAGGCACTCGATTTTCACGAAGGAGACCAACTTTCTAGCGATCAGTTCGGAAAGAAAATGCAAGCGGCCGAACGTAAACTCGAAGCCCTGCCCGGCATAAAAAAGGTGCGTCTCAGTTTTATCTGCTGCGCTGAGGGTAACAAGGGCATCCTCTTTGTCGGAATTCAGGAGACCGGCGCAACTTGCCAGGAGTTCGCCCCTGCGCCGCAAGGGACGGTAAGGCTACCCGCCGACGTGGTCCAAGCAAGCAAGGATATCGATGCTGCGTTCGAAAAACTACAAGAAGGCGGCCTCGAAGAAGACGATTCGCAGGGCTATGCGCTTTTCCGCGATCCAGGAATGCACGCCGTACAACTTCGGTTTCCAGCTTTGGCTGAAAAACACCTTATTATTCTTAGACACGTTCTTCGGAACTCTTCCGATGCTGCTGAGCGCACCTTTGCGGCCGAAGTTCTTGGTTATGCAAAGGACAGACAGACCGTCGTTCCCGATCTCTTGGATGCGATGCGGGATGGTTCTGAGAGTGTGCGCAACAATGCAATGCGCGCTCTGATGGTGTTTGCCAGATACTCGCCGAGGGCACCGGGCGAGACAGTCAGGATCCCGGCACAGCCATTTGTAGAGATGCTGAATTCGTGCATTTGGACGGACCGCAACAAGTCGGCCGCCGCGCTCTCTGAATTGACGAAGGGGCGAGAACCGGCGATTTTGACTGAGCTGAGGATGCATGCTCTGCCTTCACTAGTGGAGATGGCACGGTGGAAGTCACTCGGGCACGCGACGTTTTCCTTGTGGATCTTGGGCAGGCTGGGTGGTCTGTCGGATGAAGCAATTCAGATGAAACTGGATCGCCGGGACAGGGAGAGCGTGATCGCTGCTGCTTTGCAGGTTGCCCGGGTGAGTGAAGTAAAGTGAGGCGGGCCCCCCGTCAAAAAAGAGGGTTCGGATTGATATGCTCTAGTAGTCGCGTGCTGCCCACGGTCAGCCCAGACTGAACTCGAATACTTGGTCATGGCCCTTCTTAGTTGTCCGTATGTTGTCCGCAGAATGGAAAAAAACTCAGTGAGGCTAGCGTCTTATTGCGGTGCCATCGCGTCGTGGGCAGGCTGAAGGCGGCGGATTGCTAAACCAACCTGCCCGATTCGCACTGACCGATTTTCACGTGTTTTGTTTGCATTAGGCGCTGCTCAGTTGCAGCCAGATGCTCTCATTTGCAGCCTATAGTTCAGCAAGAGTTCAGCAGATTTCTCCTGCATCAGCGCTGACAAAAGTTCAAGGCTTCTCCCCTTTGCCGAAGACTCTTTCGACGGCGTCGCCGATCCCGTCATCACATCCAACCCAGCAGTTGCCCATGTCGCGAGGGCCGCAATCGCTTCCGAGCGGGCAGCCATTCGTCCAAGATTGCTGACAACTCCCTAATCTATGTACCCCTTTTGTCATGTGGAACGAACCCGTTCATCCTCAATTGTGGTAAATGTTGGTTCGTTGTGGTTCGAAGAACCATAAATTATTCATACTGCAGGGCGACCAAGGGATCGATTTTCATGGCGCGGCGGGCGGGAATGTAGCAGGCCGCCAGCGCGACGAGGATGAGCAGTGCGGCGACGCCGATCATGGTCACTGGATCATCCGCATGGACGTCGTAGAGCAGCGAACCGAGATAACGGGTCGCGCCAAGCGCCACGGCGATGCCAACAAGTACTCCTACAAAAGCCAGAACAATTCCCTGCCGCACGATGAGGCGCAGCAGGTTTGCCGGTTGCGCACCAAGCGCCATACGGATGCCGATTTCGCGCGTGCGCCGTACAACTTCGTAGGAAAGCAAGCCGTAGAGACCGATGCAGGCAAGAATGAGCGCCAGTAAACCAAAGAAGCCCGACATTTCCGCTACAAGACGTTCCTGCCAAAGCAACAGGTCGATTTGCTCACTTTGCGTGCGGAAGTCGGAAACATCCAAATCGGCATTGACCGCTTTGACGGATCCGCGCACAAGTGAGGGCAGCGCCGCGGGATTGGCGGCGGTGCGCACTTCAAAGCTTCCCCTACCCGTTACGAGGGGAACGCAAATCTCGGGATGGATTGTCCGGCGCAAATCTGAATACTTGGTATCGCCAATAACGCCCACAATCTGGAAGTCTGCCGCTTCCGTTCCTCCCGTTCCGCCGCCCTTCGCAAAGTCGCGGCCCCGTGGGTTGATCAGCACGCCAATCGGGTTGCGATCTGCGAGATATTCGTGCACAAATTCGCGATTAACAAGCACAGGGGCGGGAGCTACAGTTGTCGTGGGCTGATTGCTGGGGGGAACCTTTTTTCCTGTCGCATTTGCCTGCTCCGTCTGGGCAAAATCCGCGGGCGTGAACGAACGGCCCTCCAACAAGGGAATTTTCATGGTCTGCAAAAAGTTCGGCCCCGCTGCGAGCATGTCCGTATACACGCTGTCCGGCTGCCCGATGATGGTGACGTTGCTGCCCCATAAACTGTTGCTCAGGAGAGCTTCGGAAGAATAGCTGACGGAAACCACGCCGGGCATTGCCGCGAGTCGATCGGCCAAATCGCGATAAAGACTTTGAATCTGCGCCTGTTTGTATCCGAGGAGCGTTGGATCAACCGAAAAGAGCAGCAGATTGCGGGTGTCGAAACCCGTATTGCCGTTCCGAAGATTCCCCAGCGTTCGCACGAGCAAACTTGCGCCGACCACAACGACGACTGACAGCGCTACCTGTGCAACCACGAGCAGAGTGCCGACATTGGGTCTGCGCATGCGGGCCACGCTTCCCGCACTGTCCTTGAGCGCGGGCGTCAAATCAAGGCGCGTGCTGCGGAATGCGGGCACAACTCCGAAGAAAACTCCAGTAAGAACCGACGCGCCTAGCACGAACAAAAGGACGCGCCAATCCGGTGTAACGGCGAACGGAAATGCCTGGCCGGAATTTCTCGAAACGAACAACACAATCGCGTGAACGCACCAATACGCAAACAAGATTCCCATCGCACCGCTGGCGACGGAGAGCAGCACGCTCTCGGTCAAAAGCTGCTGCCAAATCCGTGCTCGGCCTGCGCCCAGCGACAGCCGCACGGCTATTTCACGCTGGCGAGCTGCGCCGCGCGCAAGCAGAAGCCCCGCTACATTCGCGCAGGCAATCAACAAAATCAGGCCGACGGCAACCATCAACACGTAGAGCTGCTGCGAATAGCTGCCACGTCTGCCGGTCAAGCCATCCTGCGCACGCAACAGGACAATTCGAGGATCGTCGGCTTCCTGCGCCATCGGCTGCTCGGCGTGCAATGCTATGTTGCGGAAAATGACGGTTGCGGCCGCCTGGGCTTGCTCCACCGAGAAACCCGGCTTCATCCTTCCGAGCACCACAAGCCACCAGTTGTTGAGAGTGTCGATCCTCTGGCCCCAATCGACACGTAGTCGCGGCAAAATGTGGATGGGGAACCATAAATCCTGCGTTTTACCTGGAGTAAGGCTCGTGAAACTCGGCTCCGCAACACCTACAATCGCGAAAGGGACATCGTTGAGTTCGATCGTGCGTCCCAGAACGTCGCGGCTTCCGCCGAAAGTACCTTGCCAAAAAGCGTAACTCAGCACAGCGACCGGTGATGCGTTAACGGAGTCGTCGCTCGGAACGATTGTCCTGCCTAGAATCGCGTTGACGCCGAGCGTAGAAAAATAATTGCCGGCGACGATTTCTCCGCCCACGTGGCCGACCAGGCCCTTTCCACTAAGTTTAAGGTCGGCAGGTCCAGCGAAGGCCGTCGCATCTGAGAATGCATTCACCTGCGCACGAAACTGCTCGAACAGCGGAATTGGAAATGAACAACCGACGCGATTTCCGCCACTGTCGCCGTTCAGGCAATCGCTGAACGAGCCATAGTGGCCATTGACTCGGAATTTGTGAGCCTGCCACCTTAGCATCACGATCTGCGAGGGGTTCTTAACTGGCATCGTTCGCAGCATGACGGCGTCAATCAAGCTGAAGATCGCGGTGTTGGCACCGATGCCGAGGGCGAGGGTGAGAACCGCGACGGCGGTAAAGCCGGGGGATTTGCGCA
>Ga0210394_10001834_pt1 | contig 31764 bp, 23 predicted proteins | sample IncBWC12MmetaG_FD_160121 | JGI IMG/M metagenome (GOLD analysis project Ga0210394, IMG submission 160121) | Forest soil microbial communities from Barre Woods Harvard Forest LTER site, Petersham, Massachusetts, United States - Inc-BW-C-12-M | ecosystem: Environmental > Terrestrial > Soil >... | reverse complement strand
CCTGGTGCCTGGTCTGGTCACGCGCTACTGGTTCACTCCCACCGCTGCCGGAACGTATGACCTAAATTGCCAGGAACTATGCGGCATCGGGCATTTCACGATGCACGGTCAGATCGTGGTCGAGGACGACACGGCGTTCCAGTCCTGGTTGAGCAGCTGGCCGACTTTTGCGCAGACGTTGGCCCATCCGGCGGGAGACGCTACGGCGGGCGCCGCCTTGTACGCCGTATGCTCGGCGTGTCACGGTCAGCAGGGCGAGGGCAACCCGGCCGTGCACGCACCGAAGTTGAGCGGCCAGGCGGATTGGTATCTGGCCCGCCAGTTGAAGAATTTCAAGAGTGGCGCACGAGGCACCGACGAACATGATGTGAATGGCCACACGATGGCGCCGATGGCCGCCACGCTGGCGGACGACGAGGCGATCGCCAACGTGGTGGCATACATCAAAACCCTGCCCGATCAACCGGCTCCGGCCACCGTCACCGCCAACCTCGACCGCGGCCAGTCGCTGTACGACAACTGCTCAGCCTGTCACGGCGACGAGGGGCACGGCAACCGCGCCACCAACGCCCCGCGGCTGGCGGCCATGAGCGACTGGTACCTGGTCACCCAGCTGGACAACTTCAGGCATGGGTACCGCGGGCACAGTTTGAAGGATCCGTATGGCCCGCAGATGTCATCGATGGCCGCAATGCTGACCGGCGAGCATGACGCGGTCGACCTGGCCGGATACGTCAATTCTCTCCGATAGGAAACACCATGGTCGCGGTCGCGCATGACGAATCGGCTTATGCACCACCGGCCGAAGTCGAGGATGTCGAGCTTCACCACCCACACACGTTTATCGGCAAATACGTCTTCAGCCAGGATGCCAAGTGGATCGGCATCCAGTACGGTGTGACGGCGCTGGCCACCGGCCTGGTGGGTCTTATCCTGTCGGACCTGATTCGGCTGCAGCTCGGCTTCCCGAATGTGTTTTCGTTCATCACGCCGAGCAATTACCTTCAGATCGTCTCGTTGCACGGGCTGATCATGGTGGTCTACCTGCTGACGGCCCTGTTCCTGGGCGGCTTCGGCAACTATCTGATCCCGCTGATGGTTGGCGCCCGTGACATGGTCTTCCCGATCATGAACATGCTCAGTTACTGGTTGTTCCTGGTGGCGGTGCTCATCCTGATGGCGAGTTTCTTCGTTGCCGGCGGGCCAACCGGCTCCGGCTGGACGCTGTATCCGCCTGCGGCGATTCTGCCCGGCACCCCGGGATCGAACTGGGGAATCATTCTGACGCTGATATCGCTGGCTGTGTTCATCATCGGTTTCACGATGGGCGGCTTGAACTATGTGGTGACGGTCCTGCAGGCGCGCGCCCGGGGCATGACGCTGATGCGGCTGCCACTGACCGTGTGGGGCATCTTCACCGCCACCTTGCTGGCTCTGCTGGCGTTTCCGGCTCTGTTCGTCAGCGCCTTGATGATGCTGCTGGATCGCACGCTCGACACCAGTTTCTTCATGCCAGCGCTGGTCCTGAAAGGGCAGCACCTGGACTACGGAGGGGGCAACCCGATCCTGTTTCAACATCTGTTCTGGTATTTCGGGCACCCCGAGGTCTACATCGTCGCCCTGCCCGCCTTCGGCATCGCATCGGACCTGATCGCGACGCATGCGCGCAAGAGCATCTTCGGCTACCGGATGATGGTATGGGCTCTTTTGATCATCGGCGGCCTGAGCTTCATCGTGTGGGCGCACCACATGTTCGTGAGCGGTATGAACGTGTACTTCGGCTTCTTCTTCGCCACCACGACACTGATCATCGCGATCCCAACGGCGCTCAAGGTATACAACTGGGTGCTGACGCTGTGGCGCGGCAACATCCACTTCACGGTGCCGATGCTGTTCGCGATCGGCTTCGTATTCACCTTCGTCAACGGCGGTCTTACCGGGCTGTATCTGGGCAACGTGCCGGTGGACGTGCCGCTGTCGCACACGATGTTCGTCGTGGCGCACTTCCACATGGTGATGGCGGTGTCCCCGGTGCTGGTGGTGTTCGGCGCCATCTACCACTGGTACCCGAAGATGACCGGTCGCATGATGAACGACACCATGGGCAAGATTCACTTCTGGGTCACGTTCGTCGGCTCCTACTGCATCTACTTTCCGATGCACTACCTGGGCTTCCTGGGTGTGCCGCGCCGCTACTACGCGATGGACTCGCTGCGGACCATCCCCGAGTCGGCGCAGGCTCTGAATGCCGAGATCAGCATCGCGGCGCTGATCGTCGGAGCGGTCCAGCTGCTGTTCATCTACAACCTGATCTGGAGCTACCGCAACGGCAAGCCGGCCGGGGGTAATCCGTGGCGCGCCACCACGCTGGAGTGGCAGACCGAGCACACGCCGCCGCACCACGGCAACTTCGGGGAGCTGCCCGTCGTGTACCGCTGGGCGTATGACTACAGCGTGCCGGGCGCCAAGGAGGACTTCATACCGCAGAACCAGCCGCCCGCTGGCGAGGCCGCCGCGAGCCATGGGTAACGCGCAATGATGAGTCCGCTGTACCTGCTGTTCGGCATCGTGGCGGTCGTGTTTGTCTGGCTGCTACGGCAGACCATCAACGTGAAGCCTTGGATCGAACAGCGCTCGGTCGAGAGCGTCCCATCCGGCGCTTCGTTCCCGGTGCCGCCGGCCAAGGTGGGCCTGGGCGTTTTTCTGGCGGTTGCTACCTCCCTTTTCGCGCTGACCGTCTGCGCCTACTTCATGCGGATGATGGCGGGCGACTGGAGGACGTTCGTGTTTCCGAGCGTGCTCTGGTTGAACACCGCCATGCTGATCCTGAGCGACCTCGCTATGCGGTCGGCGCGAGGCGCAGCCCGCCGCTCCGACCTAGAGCGCGTCCGGCTCAGCCTGGCCGCAGCCGGGATCTGCACCTTCGCGTTTCTGGTGGGACAGATCTGGGCCTGGCAGCAGTTGAACGCTTCGGGCTACTTCGGCGGCGCCGGCGCCGGCGGCGCCATCGCGGCGACTCCTGCGAATTCGTTCTTCTACCTGTTCACGGCACTGCACGGAGCTCATGTGCTGGGAGGTCTGTGGTTCTGGGGCACCACCACCAGTCGGGCGTGGCGCTCGACCGACGTGGCTCGAATTCGCATGAGTGTCGAGTTGTGCACCGTGTACTGGCGCTATCTGTTGCTGGTTTGGCTGGTGCTCCTGGCTCTGCTTGTTCCGGCGGTTAGCGAGCTATGCCGCGGCCGCTTCCTCGCTTGAGCTTCGTCGAAGGCACAAAGGGAGATCAAACAAGATGACGCAGTCCGCGCCGACGACCAGCGCAGCATCGGTCCCCGACCCGCAGAGTTTCCGCGGGTTGATCGCCGACATCTCCTCCGACCAGCGGGCGTTCAAGAACGTCCCTTGGGCCAAACTGATGATGTGGGTCTTCCTGCTGGGCGACGTCTTCGTGTTCGGCAGTTTCCTGATTGCGTACATGAATGTGCGATTGTCGACACCGGTGCCGTGGCCGCATCCGGCCGAGGTGTTCGCGTTGACGGTTGGGGGCAAGGAAATTCCGTTGCTGCTGGTGGCCGTGATGACATTCGTCCTGACGACCAGTTGCGGCACGATGTCGCTGGCGGTCGGGTACGGATATCAGAGGAATCGCCAGAAGGCCCTGCTCTGGCTGCTGGTCACCGCGCTGCTGGGTGCTTCGTTCGTCGGAATGCAGGCGATCGAATGGACCAAGCTGATCCACGAAGGCGTGCGCCCCTGGGCCAACCCCCTGGGCGCGGCACAGTTCGGTGCCAGCTTCTTCATGATCACCGGGTTCCACGGCACCCACGTCACGATCGGGGTGATTTTCCTGATCATCGTGGCGATCAAGGTGGCGCGAGGCGACCTGGAGAACATGCGGCCCGGATTCATGACGGGACGCAAAGGCGGCTACGAGATCGTCGAAATCCTCAGCCTGTATTGGCACTTCGTCGATCTGGTTTGGGTCTTCATCTTCGCGGTCTTCTACCTCTGGTAAGAGAGAAACATGGCACAAGAACACGGGCAGCAACCACCGATCGCGACCTACGTGAAGGTCTGGGGAATGCTGTTTGTACTGGCCGGGGCGTCCTATTCGGTCGGCTTCTTCAACGTCCAGGGGCTGCTCAGATGGGTCCTGCTGGTGGTGCTGATGCTGTTGCAGGCCGGGCTGATCGTTTCGCTGCTGATGCACCTGGTGTGGGAGCGGCTGGCGCTGGTGTTCGCGATCATTCTGCCGCCCACGCTGCTGGTCGTGCTGATCGGCATCGGCGCACTCGACGGCCTGTCCACCCTGTCGACCCGCCACACGTTTTTCGGCGTTGAGGCGACGCCGCCGCCGGCCGCCGAGCACCGCTGACGCGAGGCAAGAAGCGAGCGCCCCGGCGGCCGCTCGCCGCTCGGGCGAGTCGCTGCCCGCTACTCGCCGGACTTGGCCTGCTGGGCGGGGGCCTTGCTACCACCCGCACTGCTCAGCGTCGCGAGGAAAGCGACGACGTGCTGACGTTCCTGCTCGTCGGACAGGCCCGGGAACATCATCTTGACCCCGGGAATGTATTTGCGAGGCGCCTTCAAATACGCCATCAGGCGATCGGCGGTCCAGGTGATACCGCTGCCCTTCATCGCCGAGGAGTACGAGAAGTCCGCGATGCTGCCGGCGGTGCGCCCAACGACCGAAAACAGCGACGGGCCGACCAGGTTCTGGCCGGGTTCCGGGCTGTGACACATCGAGCAGTTCTGCTTGAAGATGTCGGCGCCGCGCGCGGCGTCACCCCCGGCCTGCGCGGTAGCGCTCAGCGTCGGGATCAAAACCAGCGCCATCGTTCGCAAAAGTGCGGTCCACCTCATTTGGAATCTCCCATCCTAGATTGCTGCCCACACAAAGAAATACAGCGTGTTGTTGTCGCTTGCATTGCGGCCGCTGCCGTCGTAATTGCTGCTCGCGCCATCAAACTTGTCGTACAACGTGTACTGCAGACCGAAGCGCACGTTCGCAAACGGGCGGCCCCACGAATCCGGTTTGCCAAACGGCGTGTAGTCCACCTGCAGGATCGTCCCGGTCGTGTCCGGGCTGCCGGTCGCCGAAAACGAATAGAAGGTCGGATCCGGAGAGCCGCGCTTGGAGAAGCGGCCAGCGGTGAGGCCGTACGTCTGGGCGTAGTAGTAGGACGCGTTGAGGCGGAAGTCGTACAGCCGCCCCGTCAAATTCGTCGCGCCGCCATTGGCAATCAGATCTCCGCGCGTCTGATCCTCGCGCACGTAGCTCGTGTAGGCCGCGATGTTGTGGCGCCCGGTGCCCAGGAACTCGTACCAGGCGTCGGCGCCGATGTCGCGATATCGGTTGACGGGGCCGCCGTCGATCCGTTCCGGTTGATTGCTCACGTTGAAGCCGAACAAGCCAGCCGAGAACCCGTGCGTGTTCATGTCCTGCATGTAAGCCAGCCGCCAGTAGATCGAATCGTCGATGCGTCCGATGTCGTTGCCAGCGCCCAGCCCCAGCTTGATCTGCATCGCGGGCGAATACGCCCGGTATGTTCCAACCTCGGCCAGGATCGAATCGTCGACGAACGTGTAGCCCGACACGCCCCACACGGCCGGTCCGAGTCCGCCCGTGATCTGCGCCCCCGGCGCGTCGCCCATACCAAAAGCCACGGCGGATGAGATGTACGGAAAGTTCCACGCGAAGAGCGTGTTGAACGGATCCTGTACGGTCGGGTTGTTGTTGAGCGACACGCCGATGATCGCGTCGTGGCCGCCGATCACCCAATCGTGCGCGTAGCGGATGTCGGTGTTATCGGTTGAGAGCCCTTTGGTGTTGCCGTTGTACGTTACCTGCACGAAGCTTCCGACGTCCTCGAACCAACGGCCCGCGATGAATCCGGAGATCTGATCCAGAGTCCAGTTGTCGTTCACATCCGTGTGTGGAGTGGGCGCCGTGGGTTGATCTTTTTCCGTATGCGTGAATCCGCCCATTACAAAAGCGGCGACTGGAATCTTGAGTCCCTTGTTGTCGGTTTCCGTATAAGCGCCGATCTTGAAGCGCACGCCGTATGGGGTTAACTGCGGGCCAAATCCGCCGACATGACATTTGATGCAGGGATGGCCCGTCTGGCGCGCGTAACTCGGCAGTGCCTGTGCCTGGCCACTCAGAAGGAACGTTGTGCAAAGCAATAGGAAGCTGAAGAACGGGGAGTTCATGCCTCGGCGGATCCTCAATTGGGGATCCATACCCAGGTACTGACCCTCTTTATTGATAACTTGCATGTGGTATCTAACCTCTCCGTATGCGGTATACCAGATATGTCGGGCTTCGCTGACGTCGCCGAAGGGCGTAGTCATGGAAACCTCTAATAATCAATACATTATCTGTATGCCTCGGAACTACCGTACTTGTGTCATTGGATGCTAAGTCATCCCAAGATGGGATGTCAATGAGATTCATGTACCGTTCGTCGGGCTTGCCTTACTTTCCTCAAATCTTATATTGCGATGCACCAAAACTGGGCAAACTTTTTCGTCCGCCGTCGCTTTTTTCGACGACGGGCCAACGGCCGCGAAAGCCATCAGAACGTGTTGTTGCGTGCGCTACGCGAGCTGCGAGGCCGATTTCAAGTCGGCGGTGGCGACGCCACGGTACCCGCCCGCTCGCGCGGCCAAGCCGCGTCGCTCCTGAAACCGCTACGAGCGCAACCGTTCCGTTAATCCCGTCCCAGGCAGAAAGGTTCACGCTCTCGACCACGCCTTCGCTGCCCGGATGGGAATCTTGAGCAGCCATCCGCGGAGGAGTCTGATGGGTCAGGTGGTACTTCCCCCCGGGGTCCTGGATGGGACGGGTAGGGCATCACCCCAGCTTTGATGAGAAACGCGATCCGCGCGAGGTTTTTCCTTTTTGCAGCGGGGGTGGGTCCGGCGGCGCGCGCAATATGCGGATGGACCCGCCCTGCCCCGGGCTTTTGGTCGTGCGCGAGCGCCGAGGCGCGCCGGCCCGCCATGAGGTTGAGCAGCCCGCCCGACTTTAGCGGATGCCTGTTCGACGTGCGCCTATTCGGCGTGGGCCTGTCTTGAGTAACCTTGAGCTGATGCTGCTCCCGACGCAGCCGCGCCGGCGCCGATTCGCTGTGGCCGCGAGCTCAATTGAGAGTCCTCGACCGCCGTGCCCAGAGCGCGGGCCGTCCAAAGGCAGGCCGCATAGAGCAGCACCGCGCCCGCCTGGTGGGCGGCCGCCAGCGGCAACGCAACGACCGAGAGCAGGGTCGCGATGCCGAGCGTTACCTGCAGCGCAAAGGCTGCCAGCATGCAGTTCGACGCGAGCCGCGCATGGGGCGTCGGCATCGATCGGCGCACCCGCCACCACAACGTCGGCACTAATGCGATCAGCGTCCACGCGATCATCCGATGCACAAATTGGACGGTGGTCGGGTTGTAGAAGAAGTTCAGGTACCACGGGCTGATCCGCATCAAGTCCGGCGGCACGATCGCCCCGCCCATCAACGGAAACGTGTTGTAGGCAAAGCCGGCCCGGGTTCCGGCCACCAGTCCCCCGGTCATCGCCATCACGAACACCAAAGCGACCGTTCCTGTCGCGAGCAACGGGACCGCGTGTCGATGGAATCGGGTGGACTGCTGTCCCCAGGCAGTCCACAGGATGGCGCCGATGATCAGCAAGGCGAGGGCCAGGTGTGCAGTCAGCCGAAACGGACTGACACGAGGATTGTCGACCAGTCCGCTCGCGACCATGTACCAGCCGAGCGCGCCCTGCAGCGCTCCGAGCGCCAAAATTGCGGCCAGGCGCCACGCCAGCGCGCCGGAGATCGCGCGCGATCGAACGAACCACAGCAGGGGAAGCAGGAAAACCAGGCCGACCAGGCGTCCCATCAGGCGGTGCGCGTACTCCCACCAGAAGATCCGCTTGAAGCCTTCCAGCGTCAGGTCGAAGTTGACCAGGCGGAACTCCGGCGTGGCGCGGTACTGATCGAAAAGCCGGATCCATGCCTGATCGGACAAGGGAGGCACCGCGCCGACCAGCGGCTGCCATTCGACGATTGACAGGCCGGAGTGCGTCAGGCGCGTGATCCCGCCCACCACCAGCACCGCGTACACCAGCGCAGCGCAGACGAACAACCAAATGGCGACGCTGCGCCGCGCTTTTATCCCACCTTTCATACTTAAATTGCGCCGAGAGCCCTTAGCGCGCTTCGCCTAGCGGATGTCGCGCCAGAAGACAGAGTTCAGCCACCGCCCGACGCCGATGAAGATGACCAGGAACCCGATCGCCCACACGCCGATCCGGCGCCGCGCTTGCGCGGTCGGCTCGGACATCCAATTCAAGTAAGCGACCAGATCGGCGACCTCCGAATCGACCGCCCTCGTGGCGTCCGGATCGACCGGTTTGAAGCCATAGAAAACGCCCGGCGCCCCCTGGTCCAGTTCGGTCCGATTGAGCGTCACGTTGCCGCTCGCGTCGAACTGGCTGATCGTCTGGATCAGGCGCTGGCGTGTCGGACCCTTGCCGTCCGCGGCGGCTACATCCTGATACTCAACACGGGTCAAGGTGGCCTCGCGCGGCCCCTGTTGCTCCCAGAAGATGTTGGGCATCGAGATGTTGGGGTAGACCACGTTGTTCCAGCCGGTCAGCGTGGAGCGGTCGCGGTAGAAGCCGCGCAGCAGCGTATAGATGTAATCCGTGCCCGAGTACTCGACCGTGTTGCGCGCGCGCACGATCACCGACAGATCGGGCGGCGCCTTGCCGAACCACGCCTTGGCATCGTGCGAACTCATCGATACGGTCATCGTATCGGTGACCCGCTGATTGCCGAAGATCAGATTGGACTTGATCTGCTTGTCGTCGAGTCCGATGTCATGCAATCGGTTCCACCGCATCAGGCTGGCGCCGTGGCAGTTCAGGCAATAGTTGGCGAACGTCCGTGCTCCCCTCTGCAGGGCAGCCAGATCGTTGGCGCGCTCGGAGGGCCACTCGTCCAGCCTGGCTTCCTGGGCCCCCGCGCTGAGCGCAGCCACCACCAGCGTGATGGTGATCGCGCCCCGACGAAAAACAGATCCGGTCATCTCGTCGGCTCCTGTCAATGGGCGGCGAAGCGCACGCGATCAGGAACAGGCCTGAATTTGCCCATCCGGCTCCACCACGGCATCAGGAAAAAGAAGCCGAAGTAAAGTCCGGCGCACACTTGTGCCACCATCGTGCGAGTCGGCGTGGGCGGATTCAAGCCCAGGTAACCGAGCACCAGGAAGGCGATCACGAAGACACCGATCACGATCCTGTGCCAGAACGGCCGAAAGCGAATCGATTTGACGGGCGACTGATCCAGCCACGGCAGCCCCGCAAAAATCATAACCGACGCGCCCATCATGATCACCCCCCACAGCTTCGGGTCCTGCTTGACCCCGGGGACGACCATCAGCGCCACCGCAATTGCGGCGACGCCTGCCACCGCCAGCCACGCCCATATTCCCCGCACCCGTAGGCAAATCAACACAGCCAGCACCGCCGTTCCACTCGCAAGCCAGACCATGAACTCGGCCGTCGTCGCTCGCAAGATCGAGTAATACGGCGTGAAGTACCACAGCGGAGCGATGTGCTGCGGCGTCTGGAACGGATCGGCCGGGATGAAGTTGTTGCCTTCCAGGAACACGCCGCCCAGCTCCGGCGCGAAGAACAGGACCGCGCAGTAAGCCATGAAGAGAAAACCCATCCCGTACAGGTCGTGCACCGTGTAGTACGGGTGAAACGGAATGCCATCCAGCGGCCGGCCTTTCGCGTCCGTGTGATCCTTGATCTCCACGCCGTCCGGATTATTCGAGCCCACGTCATGCAAGGCGAAGATGTGCGCCACCACCAGGCCCAGCAGCGCCAGCGGCACCGCGATGACGTGCAGCGAAAAAAAGCGGTTCAGGGTGGCATCGCCGACCACGTAATCGCCGCGGATCCAGGTGGACAGCCAATCTCCGATCTTCGGGATCGAGCTGAACAGATTGATGATGACCTGCGCGCCCCAGAAGCTCATCTGCCCCCACGGCAGCAGGTATCCGAAGAACGACTCGGCCATCAGCGCCAGGAAAATCAGGGCGCCGATGACCCAGACCAGCTCACGCGGCTTCCGGTAGCTGCCGTACAGCAGGCCGCGGAACATGTGCAGGTACACGACGATGAAGAAGAACGACGCTCCCGTGGAATGCATGTAGCGGATGAACCAGCCGCCGGACACCTCGCGCATGATGAATTCGACCGACCAGAATGCCATGGTCGAATCCGGCTTGTAGTGCATCGCCAGCAAAATGCCGCTGACCAGCTGGATCACCAGAACCATCAGCGCAAACGAGCCGAAGAAGTACCAGATATTGAAATTCTTCGGTGCGTAGTACTCCGACATGTGGGTGCGAAAAGCGGCCATCAGCGACGGCATCCGCGCGTCAACCCAGCCCAGCAAGCCCTTGTATTGCGTCGCGTGAAGACCCATGCTCCTCCCCCTGATCCGCTGTCTGGTCCGCCGGCCGCGAGCGCCGCGCCGTCACCCTACCCGCCGTCACCCTACCGCTAGGCGCTCTTCTTGTCGTCGCCCACCACCAGAACCGTGTCGGACACGAACTTGTACGGTGGCACTTGCAAGTTGTCCGAAGCCGGCTTGTTCTTGAACACGCGCCCTGCCAGATCGAAGGTCGAACCGTGGCAGGGACAGAAGAATCCGGGATACGCACCCAGCTGTGGGTTTTCGTCGGAGCCAAACGGGCCACTGGGCGAACAGCCCAGGTGCGTGCAGATCCCGACCGCCACGAAGTATTCCGGCTTGATCGAGCGGGTCGACGGATCCTTCAACACATAGGGCGGGGTCGGAAAGGCAGTGCGCTTGGACAGCGGATCGACTAGAAGATCCTCGTCCTGCTTCAGCGAGGCGATCATCGCGGGCGTGCGGTGCAGGATCCACACCGGTTTGCCCTGCCATTCGACGATCTTCATCTGGCCGGGATCGATCGATGTCACGTCGACCTCGACCGGACCGCCTGCAGCCTTCTCGCGCTCCGACGGGGCCCAGGACTCCACGATCGGAACGGCGACCCCGATGCACCCGATGCCACCGACGACGCTGGCCGTGATCACAGCCGCACGGCGCTCCCGGTCGACTGCCCCTCCCGGCTCGGCCGGCCCCTCCGCAGTTTGCAAGGACGCTGTCATCTTCAGGGACGCTCCGAAAAAACTTCGATATTAATGCATTGGCGCTCACGGCTTTCGCAGCGCCAGCGTCTCGACCGCAACCGTGCGCGCCAGCGCATCGACCACCTCGCGCCAAGCAACGGCCAGCCGAAGGTGGTTGGCGTAGCCGAGGTCGATGGCATCGAGGAAGCGCGAAGGCGCGACCTCGTCTTCCTTCAGAGGAAACCGGAAGCCCTCGTTCTCGGGCAGCGAAGGGTCGAGGAATTTGCCGAGGTGCCGGACGAACGACCCTACCGAAGCTCTGGCCGCGCCGTTGTGTCGAAGGTGGTTCAGATACACCATCCCTGCGATGCCCCGGAAGTACTCAATCGGCGCCTTGGCTTTTCCAACTGGATCGTGCCGCGGCACCTGATGCTCGGCGAACACCTGCGATTCGATTCCGCAGTCCTGGAAGATTCCGTCGTCCGATCCCCAAACGAGGGTTGGATCGTCGGTCGACCATTCCGCAAAGCAGATCGCAGGAACTCCTGGACTGGCCATCATGAAGAGCGCGCCTCCGGTGATCTGCCGGTGCACCGCGATCCCGGTCCGTTGGGCGATGAAAGCCAGGTATTCGTCTCGCAGCGATCGTCGCGCGTACAGGTTGTCCCGAAAGGCGAGTCGACCCTGATACACGCCGGAGACGACCCGACGGGTTTGCAGAGCGGCTTGCTGCGTTTCGAGCATGCCCCAGAGATCACCAGGCGGCACAGTCCCAGGGTCGACCCTCAGCAAATAGTCGCAGCCCGCAAGCCTGGAAAGCACCAGAACGCGATTGAGGGTGCCGCCGTACGAGAATCCCGAGGAAAAAGGCTGCGGTCGTCCATTGAGCGCTTCCAGGGCGCGAACCGTCGCATCGTCATCCCAGACGTACAGCTCGGGAAAAAGGTGCCCAAACTGCTCGAGCTCAGCCCGCTGCTCGGCCCTGGTCTCGACCCCGAGCAACACGTCGTGCCGAGCATGCGCGTTACGACGGAAGTAGTCTCCGTACTCCTGAATCGTCCTGCGCGCAACGGCAGAGTTGGAGGCGACATAGCTGATGGCCAGCAGGATCCTGCTCATCAAACTCCTGCGTCGAGAGTGAGGCGAAGCATTCGGGCGGCCGAACGCTCGATCCTGCGAGGAGCGACGCCCGCTAGTCCAGCAGGCCTTTTTCCAGAACGTAACGCGTCAGCGCCGCGTTGTTCTCAAGTCCCAGCTTCTCCAGCACGCGGGCCCGATAGGTCGTGACCGTTTTCGGGCTGATGTTCAGATTCTGCGCGATCGAGACCAGGCTGTTGCCGGACGCGATCATCCGCATCACGGCAAACTCGCGCTCGGACAGCGACTCGTGCGCGGCCGGATCGCCGTGCCCAAGCACCTGCGCCACGTGCGCGGCGAATTCCGGGCTGACGAATTTGCCACCCGACGCCAGCTGCCGTATCGCCGAAATCAGCGTCTCGGCTGCGCTGCCTTTGTTCACGTAGCCGTCGGCGCCGCTTTTCAGAGCCTGCACCGCATACTGTTCCTCGGTGAATGCGGACAGCATCAGTACCGGCAGCTTGTTGTCACCCGACTTCACCGCTTTCAGCACATCCCACCCCTGGCCGTCGGGCAATTTGACGTCGCACACCACCACGTCGAACCGCTGCTCGTCGAGTAACTTCAGCGCATCGGCCTTCGTCGACGCCTCGCCCGCAACAATCATGTCCATCTGGCGGCTGATTACATGCTTCAGTCCCTCGCGGACGACCGCGTGATCGTCGACGATCAATATCCGAATCAGTTCCTTATTCATGACACTCCAGCGACCCGCGCGCAGCATCCAACATCCACGCCGCGGCCGACGTGCATCTTAAGACAAAGCCCATGCTGTCATCACTCCAATTGACCCTGCACCCACCGCAGGAACCAGATGCGCTCAACCCGAGCCATGACGCTCCCGGTAACATTGACGCGGGGCTCGTGAAGCGACGCAGATGCAACTGATTGATGGCCTGAAGCAATCGAAATCCGAGCTGCAAGCGATCCGGCGCGATCTGCATGCGCACCCGGAACTGCGTTTCGAAGAGCAGCGCACAGCCGATGTCGTCGCCCGAACGCTCACGGGCTGGGGCATCGAGGTACACCGCGGGCTCGCGGGTACCGGGGTAATCGGTGTGGTGCGCTCCAACAGACCGGGCCGCTCGATCGGCCTGCGCGCCGATATGGACGCGCTCCCGATCCAGGAAACCAATGCATTCTCGCACCGATCGCGATTCGATAGCCGTATGCACGCATGCGGGCATGACGGCCATACAACGATGCTGCTGGCGGGCGCTCGCCAGCTGGCGGCCACCCGTAACTTCGGCGGCACGGTGGTGCTGATCTTTCAGCCTGCCGAGGAAGGCGGAGCTGGCGCCGACCGGATGATTCGAGAGGGCCTGTTCGACCGATTTCCGTGCGATGCCGTGTTCGCGCTGCACAACTGGCCCGGGTTGGCGGTCGGTCAGTTTGCGGTGGCGCCAGGCCCGATGCTGGCATCAACCAACGAGTTCGAGATTCGGGTGACTGGCCGCGGAGGCCACGCGGCGATGCCCCATCTGACGGTCGACCCCGTCCTGGCCGCGGTTCAGATCGTTCAAGGCCTTCAGGGCATCGTGACGCGCGCGCGCAACCCGATTGATTCGGCCGTGCTTTCCGTGACGATGATTCATGCGGGCGACGCCACCAACGTGATACCCGATGTGGCGCACATCGCCGGCACCGTACGGACCTTCGCTGACTCGGTGACGGACCTTTTCGAGCAGCGCATTCGGCAGGTGGCGGCGCTCACAGCCGAGGCGCATGGAGCCACGGCGGCCGTTGATTTCCAGCGCACCTACCCGGCCACGGTCAATCATCCGGTTCAGGCGGAGTTTGCCGCCAGTGTGGCCGACGGCATCGTTGGCGCCGGCAACGTGGTGCGAAACGCCCAGCCGACGATGGGCGCGGAAGACTTCGCCTTCATGTTGCGGGCCCGGCCCGGCGCGTACCTGTTCATCGGCAACGGCGACGGGCTGCATCGCGACCCAGGACACGGGGCCGGGCCCTGCGTGCTGCACAACTCATCCTACGACTTCAATGACGAATTGATTCCGATCGGTGGCACCTTCTGGGTCAAGCTGGCGGAACAGTTCTTAGGTTGACTTAAGGTGCGGTTTTGGATCGGAGTTGACATGTCAAGATATTCGGCAGCACCGCGGATCGCGTTGCCTGCGCGGCTGCTGGCTGCGCTTCTGGGTGCGCTTCTGTGTGGAATGGCCGTCGCGCTGCTGCTGATGCGGCCGGCGTTCGGCGAGGCGGTCTTTCCGGATCCGTCGACCGGCCGGTCCGACGTCGAGGCGGCGTTGAAGCTGGCCGCAGGCACTCATAAACGCGTGCTGGTCGATTTTGGCGCGAACTGGTGCGGCGACTGCAAGGTGTTCGACGAAAATCTGCACAAGCCCGAAAACGCTGCGGTGCTTGCTTCTCATTTCATCCTGGTACACGTCAACGTCGGGGAGCAGGGAATCGACCATAACGGCGATCTGGCGCAGCGTTACGGAATTCCGCTGAGCAAGGGTGTGCCGGCGCTCGCCGTCCTCGAGAGCGATGGCCGCGTCGTGTACAGCCAGAAGAACGGTGAGTTCGAGTCGATGCGGCGGATGGATCCGAGCTCCGTCAACGAATTCCTGACGCGCTGGAAGCGGCCCGATTAGGCCAGTGCGGTCTGGGTAAGGCCGGCATAAAAAAAGCGCGGCGAGCCGCGCTTTTTTTTGCCGATTCACAGTCACTGAAGTACGCCGTCGATCACCTTGGGCGCGCCTGTCACGGTCGGCATCGACCCCAGATACTCGCTGTCGCTCGAGCTGCTCGGGTCGTGCGTGCCGCCCGAGGGCAGCGTCATCGCGTTGAGCGACATCGACGCGCACGCCGAGGAGGCGCTTGCGCCGAGGTTCCTCAAGCGCACTTCGGCGTCGAGCGCCTTGACGATCAGCGGAACCGATGGCGTCCCCGGCAGTGTCATCGTCGTGCCGTCCGGGATCGAGAACATCGGTACGTAACGGACGTTCGGCCCGCAGTTCACCGTGGCATTGGTCACCGGGTCCACGCAGTAGCCCGGAATGCCGGACAGGTTGCCGAAGCCGTTGAACTGCAGCAGGATCGCTTTGCCCGCGAAGGTTCCGAACGCCGTCGCGCTCGGCACGGTATACGGGACGTTCAACGGCGCATCGAACGGAACGACGCTGGCGTCGCTGGCCTTGGTCAGCCACAGCGACTGGCTCCACTGGTTGGCCCCGGTCTGCCACGTGAAGTAGTAGGCCGGATTGGAGGGTTCACACACGGTGCCGGCCGGCGTGCCGCCCGGACAATTGGCAAGTGTGAGCGCCGCATCGAACAGCCGTCCGGTCATGATGCCGTTTTGCCCGTACATCGAGCCCGACGGGTACTGGCTGGCCTGCTCCAGCACCATCGGGGCCGAGCTCTCCATCAGCCCGGTGGCCCCGAACGCATAAGTGACGGTGTTGGCGCTGGATGCGCTGAACCACTGCTGCGCCGTGTTGTTCCCGAACGGCGAGGCCGAACTGCTTCCGCTCGGGAACGCGGCCAGCGCGGCCGCCGTCGGACACTGGCTCAGGCAGTACAGCGCGGTCGGCTCGCCGCTCGACCCGGGGATCACTGTCGTTTGCGTGTAGTAGTACACGGCATCGTTCACGGTGTGGGTGGAGCCGGTCGCGGCAATGTTCAGATTCCCGCCGAACGAATCGGACCAACCCATGATCGGATTCGTGTTCAGGAAGGTCGCGTTGATGGTTGCTGCAACCGCGTTGTTCGGCAGCGGCGACGGAACGCAACCGTTGTTCCCGCACGTTTGGATGCCGGTCACTGTGAAAGACTGGCTTGATGTGTTCCACTGGGCGATCCAGTTATTCCAGCCAATCACGTTGGTGGTGTCGCTGGTCTGGTTCGTCAGGTCGGCGTTGAAGGTGAACGGGATGCCGTCGAGCGCGCCCAGCGTCGTATGCACCTGGGTCCACTTGGTCAGCTTGCCGCCGACCTTGGACAGGTTGTACGCCGTCGTGTTGCCGGGCCGCTGATCCGTCACGGTCAGGCTGGAGATCGGGCTGGCATCGGCGATGCTGTTCAAATCCAGCCCCTGGAAGTTGATGCCCCAGTAGTTGGCGAACCCGTAATACGTGGCGCTGTTGTAGGTGGCGAGGATCGGGAAGCCGGGATAGGTCTGGTCGACGCGCGTGCCGTCGTTGGCGTTGTACGTGCCGTACTGCCACACCGACACCGCGGCGTTCGCCTTGGAGCGATCGAAACACTCGTCGTTGGTCCCGTCGCTACGCCGGAAATAGCTCGAGTTGTAGGCAAAGTTGAATGTTGCGGGGCTGCCGCCGCCACCGCTGGCGATGCTCATCGATCCCGAACCCGATGTGGTCGAGCTCGCGGACATGGCCAGGGCGGTCTCGCTCGATTGCTGGCCCGTCTCGAGGAAGCTGATCGTGCCGGGCTGCGAATTGACGTAGCCGTTGAAGCCGGTCTGTCCGTTCATCTTGCCGATGTAGTCCATCCGGAACACGCCATAGGGCGGCGCGTCGGTCGGCGACTGCGTCGCGGTCAGGTACGCGTAGACGTTCGTCGACTTCCCCTGCTGCGTCAGCGACATCCAGACCTTGCCGATCATCGGGTCGCTGTTGCTGGCGCGGGTGACGTTCACCACCGCGGTGGCGTAGTTGGTCGCGCCGGTGGCCGAGCTGTTGCTGCCACCGCCTTTGTTGTTGCATTTGTCGACGTCCACCAGCGCAATGTACGGGCCGGCGTTGACCATGTCGCCCGGATCCATCGAGCCGATGATGCACAGAACCATGTTCAGGTTGCCGATGCCCTGCGACGTGTCGTCCTGCACGTACACGTTCTGCGGGTCGGTGACATAAGGAGCTGTCGACGGAATTTGAGCCTGGGCGGCGCCGGCCAAAGCGGCAGCGACCCATGCCGCGCTATGTAGACGGATTTTCATCGCTGGCCTCAGTTGGCGGTAACGACGGATACGGACTTGGGCGTCGCGATGCCTTTGGCCGCCACGGGAGAGGCAGGTGCGGCCGACGCCGAAGAGGACGATCCGCCACCGCATGCGGCCAGTTGCAACGCCAGCGCGAGCGCGGCGAACGCGGTAAGACACGCTTTCATCAAATCACTCCTTGGTTGTCGATCCGGTGTGGCCGGGATATTGGGCGAACGACCGGTTCCGTGGGCCAAGGAATAACTCGCATTGAGTGGCCAAACGTTCACGACCAACCACCCTCAAGGACTCGCCGGCGCGGCCGATAGGTGCGCCCGCGAACGAGGATCGAGCCATCGGCCAGCGTGGCGCCAGCCGCCGGTCTCCTCCCCCGGGCGAAATTTCCCCCCTGAAATCAACGCCTTCGTAAATCGGCGAAAATGCCGGTATGTCGGCCCGTCAGCCCGCGATCCGCATTCGCGGCGCACGTCAAAACAACCTGAAGAACCTGAACCTCGACTTGCCGACCGGCGAGTTGATCGTCGTCACGGGCGTGTCGGGGTCCGGCAAGAGCTCCCTGGTCTTCGACACGCTGTACGCCGAGGGTCAGCGCCGCTACGTCGAGACGTTTTCGCCGTACGCGCGCCAGTTCCTGGATCGGATGGACCGCCCGGCGGTCGATCGGATCGACGGCGTGCCTCCGGCCATCGCGATCGATCAGACCAACCCGGTGCGAACCTCACGCAGCACGGTCGGAACGATGACCGAGCTGAACGACCACCTGAAACTGCTGTTCGCGCGCGCCGCGGTGCTGCACTGTCGCAACTGTGGCGGGGCGGTGCGGCGCGATTCGCCGCAGCAGGTGACCGATGAATTGATGCGCCGCTGCACCGGGCATGACGAGGCACGGCTGACGATCACCTTTCCGATCTCGGTGCCCGCCAATTTCACACCCGAGGAAATCCGCATCCACCTGGAGGCACAGGGTTACACGCGCGTGCATGCGCAGCACACCACCGCGTCGGGACAGCGGATCGATGTCGTCCAGGATCGGCTGCGAGCGCAGCGTGCGGAGCGTCAGCGGCTGATCGAGTCGATCGAAGCGGCCATGCAGCGCGGTGGGGGCCGAGTCGACATCCACGTAACCCGCACCCCCGGCCCCTCTCCCGGCCTACGGCCGGAAGGGACCAAGGAAGATAGCGAGGGGGCTGGGCTGGCCCCCTCGCGCTCCCCCAGCCGAGCTCACGAAAGCGGGAAAGGGGAGGAAGCGCTGCATCTCCCCACTCCCACTCCAGTGGGAGAGGGGTCGGGGGTGCGGGTGCCCGCAAAGGCAGGCGGGTCGAGCGTCTCTTCGACCAGCAGCACAGCGGGCACGGAGGGCGCGGATGACACGGTCTGGCGCTTCTCGTCGGACCTGCACTGCCCCGATTGCGACATTCACTATTCGGACCCAACGCCCAGCGCGTTCTCGTTCAACTCGCCGCTCGGTGCCTGCCCGACCTGTCGCGGATTCGGACGCGTGATCGGCATCGACCTCGGCCTGGTGATACCGGATCCGGGCAAGACCCTGCGCGGTGGCGCGGTCAAGCCCTGGCAGACCAAAAGCTTCCAGGAGTGCCAGCGCGATTTGGAGAAGTTCGCGCCGCGGTTCGATGTCGCGCTGGATGTCGCGTGGAACGAACTGAGCGAGCGCGAGCAGCGGTGGGTGATCGACGGCGACCCCGCCTGGACCGGACGCTGGCAGACCCAGTGGTATGGCATACGCCGCTATTTCGACTGGCTCGAGTCCAAGGCGTACAAGATGCACATCCGCGTGCTGCTGTCGCGTTACCGCAGCTACACGCCATGCCCGGCCTGCGCCGGCAGCCGGCTGCAGCCGGACGCCCTGCTGTGGCGATACGAAGGCCAGACGATCCAGCAGCTGGTGCTGTTGCCGCTGCAGCGGCTGAGAGAATTTTTCGACCGTGCGCGTGGCACCGGAGCCCTCGATCAGGCGATCGAGCTGCTGCTGAAAGAGATTCGGGCTCGGCTGCGCTTTCTGTGCGAGGTCGGCGTCGGCTATCTGACACTGGACCGGCAGAGTCGTACGCTGTCCGGTGGCGAAGTGCAGCGGATCAACCTGACCACCGCATTGGGCACCTCGCTGGTCAATACGCTGTTCGTGCTGGACGAACCATCGATCGGATTGCACCCGCGCGACATGCATCGCGTGGTCGGCGTGATGCAGCGTCTGCGCAGCGCAGGCAACTCGCTGGTGGTCGTCGAGCACGATCCGCAGGTGATGCTGGCTGCCGACCGCGTATTGGACCTCGGGCCCGGCCCCGGCGAGCGCGGCGGGCAGATCGTGTTCGAAGGGTCGCCGGAAGCGCTGTGCCGATCTTCCACGGTGACCGGACAGTACCTGTCGGGTCGCCGCCGGGTCGAGTCTCCGCGCCCGCGTCTTGTCGCAGCCGACACACCCCGGATCGTGGTGCAGGGAGCGCGTGAGCACAATCTGAAGGGGATCGAGGTCCGGTTCCCGTTGAACCGGATCGTCGTGGTCACCGGCGTGTCCGGGTCGGGCAAGTCGACCCTGGTGCAGAACGTGCTCTACCCGGCGCTGCGCAAAGCCCTGGGCAAGCAGGCCGAGAGCTCGGGTTTGCACGATGCCTGCCACGGCGCCGACTGGATTGCCGATGTGGACCTGGTCGATCAATCACCGATCGGCAAGACCACGCGGTCCAACCCGGCCAGCTACGTGGGCGCCTTCGAGGCGATCCGACGACTGTTCGCGCGCGCCCCGCTGGCAATAGAGCGCGGGTACACCACCGGCACTTTCAGCTTCAATGCCGGCACCGGGCGCTGCCCTACGTGCGGCGGCAATGGCTATGAGCACGTCGAGATGCAATTCCTGTCCGACGTATACCTTCGCTGTCCGGATTGCGACGGCCGGCGCTTTCGCGCGGAGGTGCTCGAGGTGTCGCTGGTGCGCAAAGGGCGCGAGCTGTCGATCGCCGATACGCTCGATCTCACCGTATCCGAGGCGCTGGACCTGTTCGCCGATGATCGCGAGGTCGTGCGCGGCCTGGCCCCGCTCGCCGAGGTCGGCCTCGAATATTTGCGTCTCGGACAACCGGTTCCGACGCTGTCGGGTGGCGAGGCGCAACGACTGAAGATCGCCGGCTTCCTGGCCAAGGCACAAGCCGTCCCGGGAGGTGGCGCTGGTCTGGCCCGCAAAGGTTCGTTGATGCTGTTCGATGAGCCGACCACAGGCTTGCACTTCGACGACATCGCGCGGCTGATGCGGGCGCTGCGCCGCCTGGTCGACTGTGGTCACTCACTGATCCTGATCGAGCACAACCTGGATGTGATCCGGGCGGCCGACTGGATCATCGACCTGGGGCCCGAAGGCGGCGAAGGCGGCGGCTCGATCGTGGCCGAGGGTGAACCAGGTGGGATCGCGGCGCACCCGACTTCGCACACCGGGCAGGCGCTGCGCGAGTACGAGTCATCGCTTGCAGGCGGCAGTTCCGCATTTGCAAGCACCCTCACCCCCGGCCCCTCTCCCACTGACGTGGGAGAGGGGGGCAACGGCGCTTCTTCCCCTGTCTCGACTCTAGGGAGCGTGGGGGAGGGGAGCAACGGCGCTGCTTCCCCTCTCTCGTCTCCAGGTCGCGTGGGAGAGGGGGGCAACGGCGCTTCTTCCGCTCTCTCGTCTCCAGCAGGCGTGGGAGAAGGAACATACGGCACTCCTTCCCCTCTCCCGCTTTCTTTATCCCGGCTGGGGGAGTACGAGGGGGCCAGCCCAGCCCCCTCGTCGCTTTCTTCACCCCGGCTGGGGGAGCACGAGAGGGCCAGCCCAGCCCCCTCGTTCCCCTCCTCTGCCTCTTCCGGCCGAAGGCCGGAAGAGGGGCCGGGGGTGAGGGTCCTCGCGACCCGGGAGGAGCCTGTTGCTGGTGCCGACGGCTGGATCGAGATCCGCAACGCGCGCGAACACAACCTGAAGGGAATCGACGTCGCGATCCCGCGCGACGCCTTCACGGTCATCACCGGAGTCTCGGGCAGCGGCAAATCGACGCTGGCCTTCGACATCCTGTTCAACGAGGGGCAGCGCCGCTACCTGGAATCGCTGAACGCGTATGCCCGCTCGATCGTGCAGCCGGCCGGGCGGCCGGATGTCGATGCGATCTACGGCATCCCGCCGACCGTATCGATCGAGCAGCGGGTCAGCCGCGGCGGGCGCAAGAGCACGGTGGCCACGCAAACCGAGGTACACCATTTCCTGCGGCTTCTCTTCATGAAGCTGGGCGTGCAGCATTGCCCCGACTGCCAGATCCCGGTCACTCCGCTGTCGTTCGACTCGATCGTGGCGCAGATCGGTCAAAGCCTGCGCGGTCAGCACGTGGGCGTGCTCGCGCCGCTGGTCATTCATCGCAAGGGCTACTACACCGAGCTCGCCAAGTGGGCTGCCGCGCGAGGCCACACGCATCTGCGCGTAGACGGCCAATTCGTGCCCACGTCGCCCTGGGCGCGCCTGGACCGGTTCCGCGAGCACACGATCGAGCTGCCGTTGGGGGATCTGCAGGTCGGACCGAACGGCGAGCCGCAGTTGCGCCAGCTGGTGCAGCGCTCGCTCGAGCTCGGACATGGTGTCGTGCAGATCCTGTGGCCGCTCGGCAATTTGAAGGCGGCGTTGCAGCGTGGGAAAAATCCCGAGCTCGAGCATCGGCTGTTTTCGATCCATCGCACCTGCCCGTCGTGCGGGCAGGCTTTTCCGGAGCCTGATCCTCGCCTGTTCTCGTACAACTCGAAGCACGGCTGGTGCCCGGACTGCTTCGGCACGGGGTTGCGGCTGCCAGGATTCAGCGCCGAGCACAGCGGCGAAGAGATCGGCTGGAACGACTGGTACGAAGGCGAGGAGTCGGCCTGCCCGACCTGTGCCGGACAGCGCCTGAACCGGGTCGCGTTGGCGGTCCAATTCGACGGGCGCAGCATCGCGCAGGTGGGGCAGATGACGGTCGCCGAAGCCAGCGGCTGGCTGGGCAGCCTGGCGCTGGTCGGGCGGCAACTGGCGATTGCTCGGGACATCGTGGCCGAGATCCGCGGGCGGCTGGACTTTCTGCTCGAAGTCGGACTGGGATACCTGGCGCTCGCCCGCGCCGCGCCCACGCTGTCGGGTGGCGAGTCGCAGCGGATCCGATTGGCCGCGCAGCTCGGCTCCAACCTGCAGGGCGTGTGCTATGTGCTGGACGAGCCCACGATCGGACTGCATGCGCGCGATAACCGGATCCTGCTGTCGGCGCTTTCGAAGCTGCGCCAGCGCGGCAACTCGCTGGTCGTGGTCGAGCACGACGAGGAGACGATCCGGGCGGCCGATCATCTGATCGATATGGGCCCCGGCGCCGGCGTCCACGGCGGCCGCGTCGTGGCGCAGGGGACGATCGAGGACATCATGGCCAACCCGCATTCGGTGACGGGACGCTTTCTGCGCGAGCCGCCCCGTCGCAATGGGCCACCGCGCCATCTCGCGCTCTCCGAGGCGGCGCGCCTGACGGTCCGCACGGCCAACCTTCACAACCTGCGCGACATCGAGGTCGACATCCCTCTTGCGCGGCTGACCGTCGTGACCGGCGTCTCGGGGAGCGGCAAGTCGACGCTGGCGCGCGATGTGCTGCTGAACAACCTGCAGGCGGCGCTCGCCGAGCGACCCTCGAGAGGACCCACCCTCACCCCGGGAGGGGGGAAAAGGAAGCCAAGACTCCCCTCTGCCGCGCCAGTGGGAGAGGGGTCGGGGGTGAGGGCAGTTTCAACGAGCGACTTTCCCTGGAAAGGCTGCGCTGGCATCGACGGCTGGACCCAGGTGGCTCGAGTGCTCGAAGTCGACCAGACGCCGATCGGCAAGACTCCGCGCTCGTGTCCCGCGACCTACGTGGGCTTCTGGGACGCGATCCGCAAACGCTTTGCCGACACCAGTGAAGCGAGGATTCGAGGCTATGGCCCCGGCCGTTTCTCCTTCAACACGGCGGGCGGCCGCTGCGCGGCGTGCGAGGGCCAGGGCTTGCGCACGATCGAAATGAATTTTCTTCCGGACGTGAAGGTCGTGTGCGACGTGTGCGGGGGACGCCGCTTCGACCGCGCCACGCTGGAAGTACGTTGGCGCGACCGCAGCATCGGCGACGTATTGGCAATGCAGGTCGACGAGGCGGTCGATTTCTTCGCGGCAACGCCGGCGATCGCGCACCCATTGGCCCTGATGCGCGACGTCGGTCTGGGTTACCTGACGCTGGGTCAGCCTTCACCCACGCTTTCGGGCGGCGAGGCGCAACGCATCAAGCTCGTCACCGAGCTGGCGCGCGCGCGCCCCGCAGACGCGGTGGGAGGCGCGACCTTGTACGTGCTCGATGAGCCCACGGTCGGCCTCTCGATGGCGGATATCGAGAAGCTGCTGTCTGTAATCCACCGACTGGTTGATGCCGGTCACACGGTAGTCATCATTGAGCACAACCTGGACGTGATCGCCGATGCCGATTGGATCATCGATCTGGGCCCCGAAGGCGGATCGGGCGGCGGTCGGTTGATCGCGCAGGACCTCCCGAGCCGGATTGCGCGGTGCGACTCGCCGACCGGGGTGGCGCTGCGCACCTACCTCGGTCGCAAGAGCGAATCGCTCTCGCGACTCGGTACCGACTCCGCGCAATTGCAGCAAGCTTAGGGCCGCGTGCGTCATTAAGCTGGATTGGGGCCGGCCCGATCATCCGTTTGAGCGCGCAAGGGCGCGACTGCGTCGTGTCTGCGCTTGAACGTACGATGGGTTCCTCGCCCACGCGCAAACCTTTCTCCGAGCCAACTCCGTGACCAATGCCCTGATTCGACGCCTCAGCGCTCTCGCTCTGTCATCGGTATCGGTCGTGCTGTTGGGCGCTTGCGCCACCGTCACCGGCGATCCGACCCAGGTCGTCCACATCGAAACACTCGACGAGCACGGCCAACCCATCGAGGGCATGCGATGCCATTTGCACAACGCGTCGTCCGAGTACTTCGGCGATTCGCCGATGTTCGGCCTCGAAGTGCACCGGTCTTCGTCGGACCTGAAGATCAGCTGCCGCCTCGGTGACCGGGTCGCCGAAGGGACTGCGGTTTCCCGCAGCGGGCTGCGCGGCGGCATCACCGGCGCCGTCAATCTGATGATTCCGGGCGGATCGGGTCTGATGGTCATCGATCACCTGACCGGTTATCGCTACGCCTATCCGGCCTGGGTCCAGGTCCGGATCGGTCAGAAGCTCGTGTTCGACGCGAGCGATGACGTCGATGGCCAGCCGACTGCGAGCGTTCGCAAGAATTCTGAAGAGCCGGTGCCGTCGAAAGCACCGGTCATCGAACGCGGCCTGGCACGCGGTGGTGAGGACAAAGTCGTGCCGTCCGAGGCTGCGCCCGTCGGCGGACGCGTCCTAGTCCGTTCGGACTAATCGCCCGTCCAGGGCAATTCGCTTCAGTTGTCCGCCCCGGCTCCGAAGGATTGGAGATGGGGGGAGCCTGGGGATCAATCATGAAGCGCACCTTTACGGCGGCCGCCTGCTCGGCGCTCGCGCTTTGGCTCGGCGGCTGCTCCACTTTGCACGGAGATTTTCACCAGAGCCTGCAGGTCGACGCCCTGGATGCTCGCGACCGTCCGGTCGAGGGAATGCGGTGCCAGATCGGAACCGGAGCGTCGGCCAAGACGTTCGTGACGCCTGCCACCGACGTGAGGGTGCGTCGCGGCATGGAGCCGCTGAATGTCGAGTGCCATCTCGACAACCTGGTCGCCACCGCCACGGTCAAGTCGCGGCGCGAGAGGATGGAAGAAGCGCTGCTGCCGTTCGGATCGGTTGGTGTGTTCGTCGATCACCTGAGCGGCTCGCTGTACGCCTACCCGACCAAGCTTCACCTGCGCGTCGGCCAGCACCTCGTGCTGGAGCACAGCGGCGAAGCGCAGGTCGCGCAAGCGGAGCCGCTGCACGCCGCGACCCAAGCCGAAGCCGCTGCCCAAGCGCGCACTGAATTGGCAGCAGTGCAAACAACGACCGTGGCGACCAAGGCGAGCAGCGGGACGGCCGCTCCTGCGCCCCACAAGGCCGCGGCGCGACCACCGAAGGCGCAGCGCGCTGGCGCCAAGCCGGTCAAGCCGGCGAGCGTCGCCGCCAACACCGCAACCGCTAAACCCAAAGCCACGCCTTCGAAGTCCGCTGTCGCAAGCACGGCGGCGGCAGCAGGCGTCACGGCCGCCGTCGTCCACAGCGCGCCCGTCAACTGGTAGCCAGCATCCGAGCAAGGACGGCGTAGTCCGCGCGGTAAGATCGCTGATAGAGCGGTCTTCGGGAGGGGACGGCCGTGGAGCTCGGGTGGACGTGCGTCCGCGGCTGGGCGTGCGGATGTGCTGCAGTGCTCGTCGCGTGTTCGACGCCGGCACCCGAGCCGGTCGACTCGGCACGCGCTCTGAAGGAATTCCAAGCGCGCAGTCTGGATGATCCGCGCTTGCAGCGGTTCATCGAATCTGCTCGCCCGGAAGAGCCGGCACAAGCGCCCGCGCATTGGGATCTGGACCGCCTGACCGTGACGGCGCTGTACTTCCATCCGGACCTCTCGATCGCCCGGTCCCAGCTCAAACTCGCACAGGCCCAAGCGCTTACATCGCGACAGCGGCCGAACCCGGGCCTGGCGGCGACTCTTGGAAGAGGTGCTGGAGGAGAGCTCTTCTCTTCGCCGTGGATCGTCGGGGCCGCGATCGATCTTTTGCTGGAGTCCGGCAATCGGCGAGCTTTGCGGATCGCCGAGGCAGAGTTTTCGGTGCAAGCAGCTCGGGCCGCACTGCGGCAGGCGTCCTGGCTGGTGCGCGCGCGCGTGGCCTCGGCATTGTTGGATTTATGGAGCGCACAGGTCCGCATCGGGCCGCTGCGCGACCAACTCGAGCTGCAAAGACAGCGCGCTCAGTTGTATCAGCGACGGGTTGAGAACGGCCAGAACCCGCGTGACGACTGGCGCCGGGAGCTCGCCCAGCGCGACCAGCTGGCAGCGGCGCTGGCGCAGACCGAGTCCGACATGGCACGCGCCCAGGTGGACCTTGCCGAGGCGATTGGGGTACCGGCGCGCGCGCTCGATGGCGTTGCGCTCGCGATCGGGCCGCTCGACCAACCTGCGCTCGTGCCCGACAGCGCGCTTGGCGATGCCGCACGCACCCGTGCTTTGACCGAGCGTGCCGATGTGCGGGATGCACTGGCCCGCGTGGACGCCGCGCAAGCCGACCTGCAGCTGCAGATCTCGCACCGCTGGCCCGATGTCCGGCTGGGCCCCGCCTACCTGTTCGAGCAGGGCAACAACCGCTACGAAACCACGATCGGTCTGGAATGGCCGGCTTCGATCAGCGGCCCGATCGGCGAAGCGCGGGCGCGGCGCGACCTCGCGGCGAACCAGCTGCTCGCGCTGCAGGCGCGCGTGATCGCACAGATCGATCGGGCCGCCGCCGCATGGCGTACTTCCGCGCAGCAGGCGATCTCAGCCGAAGCGCTGCTGGCCGGTGCTCAGCAGCGCGAAAGCGCTGCGCGGGCGCAGTTCGATGCCGGCGCTCTCGACCGGCCCGCGCTGCTCGCCACCAGCATCGATCGGATCAGCGCCGACCTCTCGCTCCACGCCGTGCGCGAACGACAGCGTCGCGCCCTGGCGGACCTGGAAGATGCGTTGGAACAGGTGCTGGAGCCAGGTCAGAGCCTGCCGTTCGCTCCAGAAGACAGCCCTGCTGCGTCGGCGGCTGCGACGCCATGAAATGGTTGGCGGGATCCCCGCGGGCACGCAATGCGATCATCGGGGGAGCGCTGATCGCTGCGGTGGCGCTCGGCGCATCGGCCTGGGTCTGGCAAGGCGGCGCGCAGAGTGGATCCGGGTCAGGCGGTCAAGCCGACCGCGAGCACCCGATCGTGACCACGCCACGCATCGCGCGCGAGGATGGGCGCACGGTGGTCCGGCTGGACTCGATGGCGCTGCAACGGGCCGGGATCCGGACAGAAAAGATTCAACGCGCGGAGCAGCCCGACACGATCAGCGCATTCGCCACCGTCGCGGATCTTCAGTCGCTGGCCCGGCTGTCGGCCTCGATGCAGTCGGCGCAGGCCCAGCTTGCGATCGCACAGGCCAAGCTGGCCGCTTCGCGCGCCGAATACGACCGGGCACACCGGTTGTTCGAAGACCAGCAGAACGTCTCGGCCGCACAGGTTCAATCGGCGCAAGCCGCCTTCGCGGCCGACCAGGCGGCGTCGAGCGCAGCGCAGGCCCAGCTCGAGGCAAGCCGGGCCGGCGCGCGCCTTGACTGGGGTGTGGAGTTGGCCGACGCGCTTTCGGCGTCCGACCCCGATCGGCGGGCGCTGGTCGAGAATCTGCTCGAAGGGCGCGAGTTGCTGCTCGAGGTTGTGCTGCCACCCGACGTCGCTGGCGCGCGGGCGCCGGCGCGGGGGCAGGTGAAGCTGGACGACCGCAGGGCGCCGCCGATCCGGCTGGTCTCGCCGGCCGTGCGTGCCGACCCCCGGCTGACCGGACGAAGCTACTTTTACCGGACGCGGCCCGATCCAGCGCTGCTTCCGGGCGCGACGTTCGCGGTTCAACTGGAGACCGGGCGCCGCGTCGATATGGCCTCAGTGCCCGCCTCGGCGCTGGTGTGGTGGCAGGGCCGGGCCTGGATCTTCGTTCGCAACGCGGCAGGCGATTTCGAACGGCATGAAGTCCCGGTGGATCGCGCGGCCGATTCCACGACGCTACTCGCCGACCTCGCCAGCGGCACCGAGGTCGTCGTGCAGGGCGCTCAGGTGCTGCTGTCCGAGGAACTGCGCGCGGAGAATTTTTCCACCGACGTCGGCGGACGATGACGCCCGCCGGGTCCGGTCTGCAAGCCGCGCTGATCGCCTTCTCGCTGCGATTCCGCGGCGTGGTGATTGCGCTGGCGACACTGCTGATCGGGGCCGGCATCTATTCGCTCGAGCGCGCCACCTACGATGTGTTCCCGGAGTTCGCACCGCCCCAGGCCGTGATTCACACCGAGGCGCCCGGCCTGTCGCCCGACCAGGTCGAGGTGCTGGTCACGCAGCCGTTGGAGAATGCACTGACGGGCGCGCCAGGTCTGCTGTCGCTCAGGTCCTCCTCGATCCTCGGGCTGTCGATCATCACGGCCAATTTCGATCCGGCTAGCGACGTGTTCCGCGATCGACAGGTGGTCTCGGAACGCCTGGCTTCAACGGCGGGCCATCTCCCGCGCCAGGCTGAAGCGCCGGCGCTGACGCCGTTCACCTCCTCGACCAGCACCGTGCTGGTCGCGGGGCTGACTTCCTCGCGCGCCTCGCTGATGGAGCTTCGAACGACCGCAGAATGGCTTATCAAGCCGACCTTGATGGCGGTACCGGGCGTGGCCAAGGTGGCCGTGTTCGGCGGCGGCCTTCGATCGTTGCAGGTTCAGGTCAACCCCGACCGGCTGGTGGAACTCGGCATCGGCTTGAATGAAGTGGTGGAAGCGGCAGGGCGCGCGGTCGGCGTACGCGGCGCCGGTTTCATCGACAGCGCCAACCAGCGCGTCGAGTTGAAGACCGAATATCCGCCGCTCAGCGTCGATGACCTGAGACGCGCCGTGCTGGGTTCGCAGCAAAATCCGCGCGCGACGCTGGGCGATCTGGCGACCGTGCGCTTTGCGCCCGAGGCGGCCACCGGAGGCGCCACTTCGGACGGGCGTCCGGCCGTACAGCTGGTCGTCTCGCAGCAATACGGAACCAGCACGGTCGAGGTAACGCACCGGATCGAGGCAGCGCTGGATGGGCTGCTGCCGCTGCTTTCGCGCGACGGCATCGATCTGGATGCGACGACGTTCCGACCCGCCGATTTCATCGACCTGGCCACCGGCAACGTGTGGTCGGCATTGCTGATCGGCGCGCTGCTGGTGGTGGCAGTGCTGGCGATCTTCATGGCCGACTGGCGCAATGCCGCAGTCTCCTGCACGGCGATTCCGCTGTCGCTGCTGGCTACGCAAATGCTGCTGCAGGCGGCCGGCATCAGTGTCAACACGATGACGTTGGGGGGCCTGGGGGTCGCGATCGGGGTGGTGGTCGACGATGCGGTGATCGACGTGGAGAACATCCTGCGGCGGATGCGCGCCAACCGGCTGCTGCCGCAGCCACTTGGCACGGCGCGCGTGATCCTGGACGCCTGCCTTGAAGTGCGCAGCGGCGTCGTCTACGCGACGTTCGCAGTGGTGCTGGTGGTGCTGCCGATCGTGTCGCTGTCAGGCGTTGCCGGGCGCCTGTTCGCCCCGCTCGGCTATGCGTACGCGCTGGCCATCGTGGCCTCGCTGCTGGTCAGTCTGACCGTGATTCCGGCGCTGTCGTCTTTGCTCTTCCGCGACGAGCGTTTGCGCGCGACCGAGCCACCGTTGCTGCGCTTCTGCCGAACACACTATCGACAGCTGCTCGCATCGGTCATGCGCCACCCGCTGCCCCTGATCGTGGCCACGTTGCTGCTGACCCTGGTCGGCTTGGCGACCGCGGCCAGCTTCGGCGTGAACTTCATTCCGGAGCTGAAGGAAGGCCACTTCATCGTTCACATGTCGGCGGCACCGGGCACATCGATCGAAGAATCGATGCGGCTGGGTTCGCGCGTGTCGTCGGCGCTGCGCGAGTTGCCTGCGGTTCGCGCCGTCGCGCAGCGCGTTGGCCGCGCCGACAAGTCGGACGATATCCTGGGCTCTCACTATAGCGAGATGGATGTCGATCTGAAGCGCGCCGGCGGCGCGCAGCTCGAGGCGGCGCAGGCCGCGATCCGCGCGAAGCTGGCACAGTTTCCAGGCGTCAATTTCGCGATGCAGTCGTTCCTGACGGAACGGATCGAGGAAACCTTGTCCGGTTATACGGCCGCGGTGGCGGTCAACGTGATCGGACCGGACCTGGACGCCCTGGATCGCGCGGCGCGCGAGATCGCCCGCACGCTGCAATCGATCCCCGGGGCGGCTGACGTTCAGCTGCAGACGCTGCCGGCTACGCCACAGATGTCGATTCGCCTGATTCCGGCCGAGTTGCAGCGCTGGGGATTGCAGCAGCTCGAGGTGCTGGACACGATTCGCACCGCCTACGAAGGAGCCACGGTCGGACAGAGTTATGAAGGCAACCGCACCGTCAACGTGATCGTCGTTCTCGATCCGGAGCGCCGCAACACGGTTTCGCGCATCGGCGAATTGCCCCTGCGCGCGCCGGACGGCCACTTCGTGCGCCTGTCGCAAGTTGCCGAGATCCATCCCTCCGCCGGCCGCTACGAGGTGCCACACCAGGGCGGACAGAGGCTGCAGACCGTCACCGCCAACGTGAGCGGGCGCGACGTCGGCGGTTTCGTCGACGACATGCAGCGGCGCCTGGCCGGGCTGAGCCTTCCTCCGGGAACGCACCTGGAATTCGCCGGTGAAGCCCAGGAGCAGGCGCGTTCGCAGCGCGACCTGCTCGCTTACTCGGCGGTGGCTGCGCTTGGCATCGTGCTGCTGATCTCGATCATCGCGCGCAACGGGCGTAACCTGGCACTGGTGCTGGCGAATCTGCCGTTCGCGTTCGTTGGCGGCGTGGCTGCGGTCGCGGCCAGTGGCGGCGTGCTGTCGCTGGGATCAATGGTGGGGCTGGTGGCGCTGTTCGGAATCACGCTGCGCAACTCGATCCTGATCGTTGCGCACTACGATCGGTTGGTACGGGTCGAGGGGCGGGCCTGGGGCACGGACACTGCGATCGAGGGCGCGGCCGACCGGCTGGCGCCGATCCTGATGACCACCCTGGTGACCGCTCTGGGATTGCTCCCTTTGGCGCTCGGCATCAGCGAGCCGGGACGCGAGATCGAAGGGGCGATGGCGGTGGTGATCCTTGGAGGGCTGCTCACTTCGATGGCGCTGAACCTGCTGGTGCTGCCGACGTTAGCATTGCGTTTCGGACGCTTCGAAGGTGAACGGACACCAATGTGACGCTTGACGATGCCGGATGGCGGCAACGCCTGACTCCCGATCAATATCGGGTGCTGCGTCGGGAAGGCACCGAGCCGCCGTTCACCAGCGCGCTGAATGACGAGAAGCGCCGCGGAACGTTCCGCTGCGCCGGATGCGGGCAGCCGCTGTTCACCAGCGATGCCAAGTTCGACAGCGGCACCGGTTGGCCCAGCTTCTTCGAAGCGATATCCGGCGCAATCGAGACCAAGCGCGACTGGCACCTCGTCCTGCCACGCACCGAGTACCACTGCTCCCGTTGCGGAGGCCATCAGGGCCACGTGTTCGACGATGGGCCGAAGCCGACCGGCAAGCGCTTCTGCAACAATGGGGTGGCGCTGAGCTTCGAGGCCGCTGCGGATTAAGCACCCTCACCCCCGCCCCTCTCCCGCAAGCGGGAGAGGGGAGAAGAGAGAGGTTCGCCTCTCCCGCTTGCGAGACGGAGGTTCGCCTCTCCCGCTTGCGAGACAGAGGTTCCCCTCTCTCGCTTGCGAGACAGAGGTTCCCCTCTCTCGCTTGCGAGACAGAGGTTCCCCTCTCTCGCTTGCGAGACAGAGGTTC